>JAESGX010000087.1_pt1 | contig 131326 bp, 132 predicted proteins | sample 9269801 | NCBI WGS metagenome assembly JAESGX01 (sample SAMN16773122, study PRJNA677054) | algae metagenome | isolation source: Pleurocapsa minor GSE-CHR-MK-17-07R and co-occurring heterotrophs from wet... | place: USA: Lower Calf Creek Falls, Grand Staircase Escalante National Monument, UT ... | reverse complement strand
CGCGGGCGTCGTTGCCCAGATCATCGAGTAACAAGACCCGCGATGCGGAGCACGGCGAAGGGCAGAAAAGCCCGACGCCCTGCCCCGGTCACGATCAAGACGAGCGCTGAACCGAGGGCGCATCCATGAACGGCCAGAATATCCGGATCCGCCTGAAGGCGTTCGACCATCGCGTGCTCGACGCTTCGACGCGCGAGATCGTGAACACGGCAAAACGGACAGGGGCGCAAGTGCGCGGCCCGGTACCGCTGCCGACCCGCATCGAGAAGTTCACGGTCAACCGCTCGCCTCATATCGACAAGAAGAGCCGGGAACAGTTCGAGATTCGCACGCACAAGCGCCTTCTCGACATCATCGACCCCACGCCGCAGACCGTCGACGCTTTGATGAAGCTCGACCTTGCGGCCGGTGTCGATGTCGAGATCAAGCTCTGAGTAGTGCGGCACGGTTTGGAGAGGCCTGACCCATGCGTTCAGGAATGATCGCCCAGAAGGTCGGCATGACCCGCGTCTATAATGAGGCGGGGGAACATGTGCCGGTGACGGTTCTGCGCGTCGAGAACTGCCAGGTGGTCGCCCACCGGACGGCGGAGAAGGACGGCTATGTGGCGCTGCAGCTCGGTTCCGGGCGGGCGAAGACGAAGAACGTCGCCAAGGCGATGCGGGGCCACTTCGCGGTGGCCAACGTCGAGCCGAAGCGCGAGATCGTCGAGTTCCGGGTGACCCCGGAGAACGTCATCGCGGTCGGCGCCGAGCTGACGGCCGATCACTTCGTCGACGGCCAGTTCGTCGACGTGACCGGCACCTCGATCGGCAAGGGCTTCGCTGGTGTGATGAAGCGCCACAATTTCGGCGGCGGACGGGCGAGCCACGGCGCGTCGGTCACCCACCGGAGCCACGGCTCGACCGGCCAGCGCCAGGACCCCGGCAAGGTGTTCAAGGGCAAGAAGATGGCCGGACACATGGGCCAGGTTCGCGTCACCACGCAGAACCTCAAGGTCGTCCGCACTGATGCCGAGCGCGGCCTGATCCTCATCGAGGGCGCCGTTCCCGGTGCCAAGGGCGGACGGATCCTGGTGCGTGATGCGGTGAAGCGGGCGCTTCCGAAGGACGTGCCGTCGCCGGGCAAGTTCCGCCTGGCCGGTGAGACCGGTGCTGCACCGGACGTCGCCGAGGCCCCGGCCGCTCCGGCGGAGAAGGAGAGCGAGTGATGGAACTCGAGGTCAAGACGCTGGACGGCGCCTCGGCCGGCTCGATCACGGTCTCCGACGAGATCTTCGGGCTCGAGCCGCGCCCCGACATCCTGCAGCGCATCGTGCGCTGGCAGCTGGCGAAGCGCCAGGCTGGGACACACAAGGCGAAGATTCGCTCTGAGGTGAACCGCACCGGTCGCAAGATGTACAAGCAGAAGGGCACCGGTCGCGCCCGTCACGGTGATCAGTCGGCGCCGCAGTTCCGCGGTGGCGGCAAGGCGTTCGGTCCGCTGCCGCGCAGCCACGCCCATGATCTGCCGAAGAAGGTACGCGCCCTCGGCCTGAAGCACGCGCTGTCGGCCAAGGCGAAGGCCTCGACGCTGATCGTCGTCGACGAGGCGACGGCGGCCGAGCCGAAGACCAAGGCTCTTCGCGAACGTCTCGCGGCCCTCGGGCTCGAGCGGGTGTTGATCATCGCCGGCAACGAGGTGGATGTGAATTTCCAGCTCGCCGCCCGCAACATCCCCAATCTCGACGTGCTGCCGGTGCAGGGCATCAACGTCTACGACATCCTGCGGCGTGACACCCTGGTGCTCACCCGCGAGGCCGTCGAGCGCCTCGAGGAGCGGTTCAAATGACCAACCTCAAGCACTACGACGTGATCGTGGCGCCGGTCATCACCGAGAAGTCGACCGTGCTCAGCGAGCAAAACAAGGTCGTCTTCAAGGTGGCGCCGCGGGCCTCGAAGCCTGAGATCAAGGCGGCCGTCGAGGCGTTGTTCGGCGTCAAGGTGACGGCGGTCAACACTCTCGTCCGCAAGGGCAAACTGAAGCGCTTCCGCGGCACCCTCGGGCGCCAGTCGGATGTCAAGCGCGCCGTCGTGACGCTGGCCGAAGGCCAGACGATCGACGTCACGACCGGCCTGTGAGCGTGGAGCGCAGACCATGGCTCTGAAATCCTACAAGCCGACGACGCCCGGCCAGCGACAGCTGGTCCTCGTCGATCGCTCCGAGCTCTACAAGGGCAAGCCGGTCAAGTCGCTAACCGAAGGTCTCTCGGCCTCGGGCGGACGCAACAACGCCGGTCGCATCACCGTCCGCTTCCGCGGCGGTGGTCACAAGCGCACCTATCGGCTCGTCGACTTCAAGCGCCGCAAGCGCGAGATGACGGCGACGGTCGACCGAATCGAGTACGATCCGAACCGGACCGCCTTCATCGCCCTCCTCAAATACGAGGACGGTGAGCTCGCCTACATCCTGGCGCCCCAGCGCCTGGCGGTGGGAGACAGCGTGATTGCCGGTGCCCAGGCGGACGTGAAGCCGGGCAACGCCATGCCGCTGTCGGCGATGCCGGTCGGTACGATCGTGCACAACGTCGAGATGAAGCCCGGCAAGGGTGGTCAGATCGCGCGTTCGGCCGGCACCTACGCGCAGATCGTCGGCCGTGACCAGGGCTATGCGATCCTGCGTCTGAACTCGGGCGAGCAGCGCCGGGTGCTCGGCACCTGCTTTGCGACTGTCGGTGCGGTGTCGAACCCGGACCACGCCAACATCAATCTCGGCAAGGCCGGCCGCTCGCGCTGGCTCGGCCGCAAGCCGCACAACCGCGGTGTCACGATGAACCCGGTCGACCATCCGCACGGCGGTGGTGAAGGCCGGACGTCGGGTGGACGCCATCCGGTGACGCCATGGGGCAAGCCCACCAAGGGCAAGAAGACGCGCCGCAATAAGTCGACGGACAAGTTCATCGTCCGTAGCCGGCACGCCAGGAAGAAGTGAGGGCTGAACCGTGGCTCGTTCCGTCTGGAAAGGTCCGTTCGTCGACGGCTATATGCTCAAGAAGGCCGAGAAGGCGCGCGGCTCTGCGCGCTCCGAGGTCGTCAAGATTTGGAGCCGTCGTTCGACCATCCTGCCGCAGTTCGTCGGGCTGACGTTCGGCGTCTACAACGGCCAGAAGCACATTCCGGTGCAGGTGTCCGAGGACATGGTCGGTCACCGGTTCGGCGAATTCGCCCCGACGCGGACCTTCTACGGTCACGCTGCGGACAAGAAGTCCAAGAGGAAGTAACCGATGGGCAAGCCCAAGGCCGCACGGGCCCTCAAGGACAACGAGGCGAAGGCGATCGCCAAGATGCTGCGCGTGTCGCCGCAGAAGCTCAATCTCGTCGCCCAGCTGATCCGCGGGAAGACGGTGCCGGCGGCGCTCGCCGACCTCACCTTCTCGAAGAAGCGGATCGCCCGCGACGTCAAGAAGACGCTGGAATCGGCCGTCGCCAACGCCGAGAACAACCACGACCTCGACGTCGACAGCTTGGTCGTCGCCGAGGCCTTCGTCGGCAAGGCGCTGGTGATGAAGCGCTTCGCGGCGCGCGGCCGTGGCCGCTCGAGCCGCATCGAGAAGCCTTTCGCGAACCTCACGATCGTGGTTCGCGAAGTCGAGGAGGCCGCCTGATGGGTCAGAAAGTCAATCCGATCGGCCTGCGGCTCGGCATCAACCGGACCTGGGATTCGCGCTGGTTCGCCGATCGTGGCGAGTATGGTCGTCTGCTCCACGAGGATCTGAAGATCCGCGAGAAGCTGATGGCGGACCTGAAGCAGGCGGCGGTCTCCAAGATCGTCATCGAGCGTCCGCACAAGAAGTGCCGTGTGACGATCCACACCGCCCGTCCGGGCGTGGTGATCGGCAAAAAGGGCGCCGACATCGACAAGCTGCGCAAGAAGGTCGCGGCGATGACGGACTCCGAGGTTCACCTCAACATCGTCGAGGTGCGCAAGCCGGAGATCGACGCCACGCTGGTGGCCGCCTCGATCGCCCAGCAGCTCGAGCGCCGCGTGGCGTTCCGCCGGGCGATGAAGCGGGCCGTGCAGTCGGCGATGCGCCTCGGCGCGGAGGGTATCCGCATCAACTGCTCCGGTCGTCTCGGCGGTGCCGAAATCGCCCGCATGGAGTGGTACCGCGAGGGCCGCGTGCCGCTGCACACGCTGCGCGCCGATGTCGACTACGGCGTCGCGACGGCGAAGACTGCCTACGGCACCTGCGGTGTGAAGGTGTGGATCTTCAAGGGCGAGATCCTCGAGCACGACCCGATGGCGTCCGAGCGGCGCGCGAGCGAGGGCAACGAGGCCGGTTCGCACAGCCACGGTGGCCGCGAGCGGGATCGTGACCGCGATCGTGACCATCGCGATCGTCGGCGCCAGGATCACGGCTGAGCGACGGGCCCCGGCCCGGAGCACGGACAAGACAGATTAGAGAAGAACCATGCTGCAACCGAAGCGCACCAAGTTCCGAAAGCAGTTCAAGGGCCGCATCCATGGCGTCGCCAAGGGCGGTACCGACCTCAATTTCGGCGCCTTCGGGCTGAAGGCACTGGAGCCCGACCGCGTCACGGCCCGTCAGATCGAGGCGGCTCGCCGCGCGATCACGCGCCAGATGAAGCGCCAGGGGCGGGTGTGGATCCGCGTCTTCCCGGACGTGCCGGTGTCGAAGAAGCCGACCGAAGTGCGCATGGGCAAGGGCAAGGGTGCCCCTGAGTATTGGGCGGCGCGGGTGAAGCCGGGCCGGATCATGTTCGAGGTCGACGGTGTCAGCGAGGAGACCGCCCGCGAGGCGTTCCGGCTGGCCGCGGCCAAGCTGTCGGTGAAGACGCGGTTCGTTCAACGGATCGCCGAGTGAGCGGCGGCGCAGCGGAGTGACGGAGATGAAGGCGAGCGACGTGCGCGCGAAGACGCCCGACGAGCTGACCGATGACCTCGGCCGGCTCAAGAAGGAGCAGTTCAACCTGCGCTTCCAGAAGGCCACCGGCCAGCTCGAGAACACCGCGCGGGTACGGCAGATTCGCCGTGACATCGCCCGCATACAGACCGTGCTGCGCGGCAAAGCCGCGCCGAAGAGCGCCTGAGGAGGCGGAGATGCCAAAGCGTGTCCTGCAGGGCATCGTCGTCAGCGACAAGACCGACAAGACTGTTGTCGTCAAGGTCGAGCGGCGCTTTACCCACCCGCTGCTGAAGAAGACCGTGCGCCGGTCGAAAAAGTACCAGGCGCACGACGATGCGAACACCTACAAGATCGGCGATACCGTGCTCATCGAAGAGAGCAAGCCGATTTCCAAGACGAAGCGTTGGATCGTCGTTGGCGCGTTGACGCCGGCTGGCGAAGCCGCGGCAAGCTGAGCCGTCGCGACGGCGCGTAAGACGAGAAAGACGAGGCGGCCATGATTCAGATGCAGTCGAACCTCGACGTGGCGGATAACTCCGGCGCCCGTCGTGTCATGTGCATCAAGGTGCTCGGTGGTTCGAAGCGCAAGTATGCCTCGGTCGGCGACGTCATCGTCGTCTCGATCAAGGAGGCAGCGCCGCGCGGCCGTGTGAAGAAGGGCGACGTGATGAAGGCGGTGGTCGTTCGGACCGCCAAGGACATCCGCCGCGTCGACGGCAGCGTGATCCGCTTCGACCGCAATGCGGCGGTGCTGATCAACAACCAGAAGGAGCCGATCGGCACCCGCATCTTCGGACCGGTGCCGCGCGAGCTCCGCGCCAAGAACCACATGAAGATCATTTCGCTCGCTCCCGAGGTGCTGTGATGGCCGCGAAGATCAAAAAGGGTGATCGCGTCATCGTCACGACCGGCCGCGACAAGGGCCGCTCCGGCGAGGTGATCGAAGTTCGGCCGACCGAGAATCGCGCCCTGGTGCGTGGCGTCAATCTCGTTCGCAAGCATCAGAAGCAGACCGCGCGCGACGAAGGCGGCATCGTCTCCAAAGAGGCGGCCATCCACCTTTCCAACCTGGCGATCGCTGACCCCAAGGATGGCAAGCCGACACGCGTCGGCTTCAAGGTCCTCGAGGACGGCCGCAAGGTTCGCGTCGCCAAGCGTTCGGGAGACCAGATCGATGGCTGAGGCGGCATACGAGCCCCGGCTCCAGAAGCACTACGACGAAGTGGTGCGCCCGCAGCTCGTCAAGGAGTTCGGGTACCAGAATCCGATGCAAGTCCCTCGGATCGACAAGGTCGTGCTCAACATGGGCGTCGGCGAGTCGACCGGAGACTCCAAGAAGGCGACCGTCGCGGCGGCCGACCTCGCCATGATCGCCGGCCAGAAGCCGGTGATCACGCGGGCTCGCCTGGCGATCTCGACCTTCAAGCTGCGCGAGAACATGCCGATCGGCGCGAAGGTCACGCTGCGCAAGACGCGCATGTACGACTTCGTCGACCGCCTGGTGACGATCGCGCTGCCCCGCGTGCGGGACTTCCGGGGCCTCAACCCCAAGAGCTTCGATGGCCGCGGCAACTTTGCCATGGGCATCAAGGAGCACATCATTTTCCCGGAGATCAACTACGACAAGGTTGATCAGATCTGGGGTATGGACGTGATCGTCTGCACGACGGCGAAGTCGGACGACGAGGCGCGAGCGCTCCTCAAGGCGTTCAACTTCCCGTTCCGGCAGTGACCGGCCCGGCCGGCCGCGGAGAGACGTAAGATGGCGAAGAAGAGCTCGATCGAGAAAAACAATCGGCGCGCGAAGCTGGCCAAGCAGCTCGCCCCGAAGCGCGCCCGTCTGAAGGCGGCGGCGAAGGATTTGTCGCTGTCGATGGAGGAACGGTTCCAGGCGCGTCTCAAGCTCGCCGAGATGCCGCGAAACTCCGCGCCGACGCGCGTGCGCAACCGCTGTGAAGTAACCGGCCGCCCGCGTGGCGTCTACCGGAAGCTGAGAATGTCGCGCATCGCACTCCGCGAGCTCGGCAGCGCCGGGGCGATCCCCGGTCTTGTGAAGTCGAGCTGGTGAGGAGGGCTGCGCGATGGCATTGACCGATCCGCTCGGCGATATGTTGACCCGCATCCGCAATGCGCAGATGCGGCGAAAGACAAAAGTTTCGACGCCGGCCTCGTCGCTGCGCCAACACGTCCTGGACGTGCTGCAGTCGGAAGGCTACATCCGCGGCTACACTTCGGTCGAGGTGACCGGCGTGCAGCCGGAATTCGAGATCGAGCTGAAGTATTTCGACGGCGAGCCGGTGATCCGCGAGATCGAGCGGGTCTCCAAGCCCGGCCGCCGCGTCTATGCTTCGGTGAAGGCGCTGCCGCGCGTCGCCAACGGTCTCGGAGTGTCGATCCTCTCGACGCCGAAGGGCGTGATGAGCGACCACGAGGCACGTGAACAGAATGTCGGCGGGGAGATCCTCTGCCGCGTCTTCTGACGCGGCAGATGGATCGGCTCCCAGCGAACGGTAGGGTTTGAGAGATGTCGCGGATCGGCAAGAAGCCCGTCGCGGTCCCCGGTGGGGTCACCGCGTCCATCGACGGACAGACGGTGTCGATGAAGGGCCCCAAGGGTGAGCTCACCTTCGTCGCCCACGATCTCGTCGCCGTCGAGACGGTGGCGGACGGCATTGCCGTGTCGCCGCGCGACGACAGCAAGCAGGCGCGCTCGCTTTGGGGCATGTCGCGCACGATGGTCGCCAATCTGGCGACGGGCGTGTCGAAGGGTTTCGAGCGTAAGCTCGAGATCACCGGCGTCGGCTACAAGGCGGCTGTGCAGGGCAAGGCCCTGAACCTCGCGCTCGGCTACAGCCACGACGTCGTCTATCCGATCCCGGCCGGGATCACGATCGTCTGCCCGAAGCCGACCGAGATTCTCGTGTCCGGCATCGATCGCCAGATGGTCGGCCAGGTGGCGGCTGAGATTCGCGATTTCCGCAGTCCGGAGCCGTACAAGGGCAAGGGCGTTCGCTATGCGGGCGAGTTCATCGTCCGCAAAGAAGGCAAGAAGAAGTGACGGTGGGTGCGATGGCCAACAAGCTCTCCACGATGGAACGCCGCCGCGCTCGCGTCCGGCGTTCGCTGAAGGCGGTTTCCGGCGGTCGTCCGCGCCTCAGCGTGCATCGCTCGTCGAAGCACATCTATGCGCAGCTGATCGACGATGCGGCGGGCCGCACGATCGCTGCCGCCTCGAGCCTCGAGAAGTCGATGCGCGAGGATTTGAAGACGGGCGCCGATACCGGTGCTGCCGCGGCGGTGGGCAAGCTGCTCGCGGAGCGGGCGATGGCTGCCGGCGTGTCGCAGGTGGTGTTCGACCGCGGTCCGTATATCTATCACGGGCGCGTCAAGGCGCTCGCCGATGCGGCCCGCGAGGCGGGTCTCGATTTCTGATCGGACATCCGGCGGCGGCTCGGCGCGGGCGAAAGCCGGCGCGGCGGGCGACGGAGCGAGGAGACAAGACGTGAAGAACGTGCGCGAGCGGGAAGAGCGCGACAGCGAATTCGTGGACAAGCTCGTCCACATCAATCGCGTGGCGAAGGTCGTGAAGGGCGGACGCCGGTTCGGCTTCGCCGCGCTCGTCGTTGTCGGCGACCAGAAGGGCCGCGTCGGCTTCGGCCACGGCAAGGCCCGTGAGGTGCCGGAGGCGATCCGCAAGGCGACCGAGGCGGCCAAGCGCAGCCTGGTCCGCGTGCCGCTGCGTGAGGGCCGGACGCTGCACCACGACGTGCACGGCCGCCACGGCGCCGGTCGCGTCATCGTGCGGGCCGCACCCGCCGGTACCGGCATCATCGCGGGCGGTCCGATGCGCGCCGTCTTCGAGACGCTCGGTGTGCAGGACGTCGTCGCCAAGTCGTTTGGCTCGTCCAACCCCTACAACATGGTGCGGGCCACTTTTGACGCATTGAAGCGCGAAGACAGCCCGCGCACCGTTGCCGCCCGCCGCGGCATCAAGGTGTCGTCCCTGCAGGCTCGCCGCCGCGACGTCGACGCCGACGCCTCTGCGGAAGCGTGAGCAGCGGCTGAGGGATCGAGGAAGAGACGATGACCGACAAGACGATCACGGTCGAGCAGACCGGTAGCCCGATCCGCCGGCCCTCCGACCAGCGTGCGACGCTGATCGGCCTCGGCCTCAACAAGCGCCATCGGCGCCGCACACTGGTGGACACTCCGCAGGTGCGCGGCATGATCGCCAAGGTTGCCCATCTCGTCCGCGTGGTCGACCAAGCTTGACCGGACGAAGCCCGACCGACTGGAGCATGTGATGAAACTCAACGAGATCCGGGACAATCCCGGCGCGGTCAAGGAGCGCATGCGCGTCGGCCGCGGCATCGGGTCCGGCAAGGGCAAGACGGCCGGTCGCGGCGTGAAGGGTCAGAAGGCCCGCACCGGCGTGTCGATCAAGGGCTTCGAGGGTGGCCAGATGCCGCTGCATCGGCGCCTGCCGAAGCGCGGATTTACCAATATCTTCCGCAAGGACTACAACATCGTCAGCCTCGACCGCGTGCAGCAGGCGATCGATGCCGGCAGGCTCGATGCGACCGCCACCATCGATGTTGCGGCGCTGAAGGCGGCGGGCGTGTTCAAGCGTCTGCGTGACGGGGTGCGCCTCCTCGCTGACGGCGAGATCAAGGTGGCGGCCACGTTTGCGGTCGAGGGTGCTTCCCGCGCGGCGATCGCCGCCGTGGAAGCGGCCGGCGGCTCGGTGGCCGTCAAGGGCGCCGCGGTCGAGGCGGCGTAACCGACGCGGGCTTCCCATATGGCGGGGGGACGGCGGACGGGACCGGAGTGAACGATGGCATCGGCGGCGGAACAACTCGCATCGAACCTCAACTTCGGCGCCTTCGCCAAGGCGACGGATCTCAAGAAGCGCATCTGGTTCACGCTCGGTGCGCTTCTGGTCTACCGCCTCGGTACCTATATCCCGCTGCCGGGGATCAACCCCGAGGCGCTCGCTCAGGCCTTCGGTAGCGTCCAGTCTGGACTGCTCGGCCTGTTCAACATGTTCGCGGGCGGCGCCGTCGGGCGCATGGCGATCTTTGCCCTCGGCATCATGCCGTATATCTCCGCCTCGATCATCGTGCAGCTCCTCACCTCCGTCGTTCCTTCGCTCGAGCAGCTGAAGAAGGAAGGCGAGCAGGGCCGCAAGACGATCAACCAGTACACCCGGTACCTGACCGTGGTGCTGTCGCTGTTCCAGGCCTACGGCATCGCCATTGGGCTCGAATCGGCAACCAACGTCGTCATCGATCCGGGCGGGTTCTTCCGCTTCGTGACTGTCGCGACGTTGCTCGGCGGCACGATGTTCCTGATGTGGGTCGGTGAGCAGATCACCGCCCGCGGCATCGGCAACGGCATCTCGCTGATCATCTTCGCCGGCATCGTCGCCGAGCTGCCGATGGCGGTCGCCGGAACGCTCGAGCTCGGCCGCCAGGGCGCCCTGTCGACGGTCCTGATCCTCGGCATCATCCTCTTGTCGGTCGTCGTCATCGCCTTCATCGTCTTTGTCGAGCGAGCGCAGCGGCGACTGCTGATCCAATACCCGAAGCGACAGGTCGGTAACCGCGTCTTCCAGGGCGAATCCTCGCACCTGCCGCTGAAGCTCAACACCGCCGGCGTCATCCCGCCGATCTTCGCATCGTCGCTTCTGCTCATCCCGGCGACAGTCTCGAGCTTCTCGGCGACGGGCGGCGGCCCGGAGTGGCTGACGACGCTGACGACGATCCTCGGCCACGGCCAGCCGCTCTATATGGGTCTCTATGCGGCCCTGATCGTCTTCTTCGCCTTCTTCTATACGGCGATCGTCTTCAATCCGACCGACACCGCCGACAATCTGAAGAAGCACGGCGGCTTCATTCCGGGCATCCGTCCGGGCGAGCGGACTGCGGAGTACATCGACTATGTGCTCACCCGGGTCACCGTCGCCGGCGCCGCCTATCTCGTCATCGTCTGCCTTTTGCCGGAAGTGCTGATCTCGTGGACCGGCGTGCCCTTCTACTTCGGCGGCACATCGCTGCTGATCGTCGTCTCGGTGACGATGGACACGGTGGCGCAGGTTCAAGGTCACCTTCTCGCACATCAGTACGAGGGCCTCGTGAAGAAGGCCAAGCTGGGGGGTAAGCGGCGATGAGGCTCATTTTGCTCGGGCCGCCGGGCGCAGGGAAGGGTACGCAGGCCGAGCGCCTTGTGCGCAAGTACGGGATCGTGCAGCTCTCGACCGGTGACATGCTGCGTGCGGCGGTCGATGCCGGCAGCGAGATCGGCTTGAAGGCGAAGGCGGTGATGGATGCCGGCGAGCTGGTCTCCGACGACATCGTCGTCGGTATCGTCGCCGACCGCATCGAAGAGCCGGACGCCCACAACGGCTTCGTCCTCGACGGGTTTCCGCGCACCATCGCGCAGGCCGAAGCCCTCGATCGCATGCTTGAAGCAAAGAAGATGCAGCTCGAGGCCGTCATTGAGTTTCAGGTCGACGAGGACGCCCTGGTCGGGCGAATCGTCAAGCGTGCCGCCGAGGCGGAGGCCGCTGGCAAGCCGGTCCGCAAGGACGACAACCCGGAGGTCTTCCGTCGGCGTCTGCAGGAGTTTCGCTCTCTGACGGCGGCGCTGTCTCCCTATTACCGCGCCAAGGGCATGCTCCATACCGTCGACGGCATGGCGCCGATCGATACCGTCGAGGCCGCGATCGGCTCGGCGATCGGCGGGACGACGAAGGTTTGACGGCATCGACCGCCGGTTGACGGCGCGGCGTTCGACGGTTAAGAACCGGCACCCATTCGCGAGAGACGGATGATCGGTGCCGGGGGCCGAGAGGTGACCGGGGCCGGTCCTTGCGTTGTTTGGACCCCCTGGGCTGAAGGAAGACGACCGGCCGTTGGCTGGCGACGAGGAGAGACGAGCGTGGCCCGCATCGCAGGCGTCAATATCCCGACGAACAAGCGCGTTCTCATCGCGTTGCAGTATATTCACGGAATCGGCGCCACCAAGGCGCAGGAGATTCTGGACAAGGTCGGCATCGATGCGCCGCGCCGCGTCAACGAGCTCAGCGACGCCGAGGTGCTGCAGATTCGTGAGGCGATCGACCGCGACTACATCGTCGAGGGCGACCTGCGGCGCGAAGTGTCGATGAACATCAAGCGCCTGATGGATCTCGGCTGCTATCGCGGCCTGCGCCATCGTCGTGGTCTGCCGGTGCGGGGTCAGCGTACCCACACCAACGCCCGGACCCGCAAGGGGCCGGCGAAGGCGATCGCTGGCAAGAAGAAGTAACGCCGCGTTTCCGGCCGGCGCTGATGCCGCCCGGAGCCCGCGCCCCGAAACGACCTCGCCCGACCGGGACGCCGGTGCGGGCCGCTGCAGGAAGACACAGAGCCCATGGCCAAGGAAGCCACCCGCGTCAAACGCCGCGAGCGCAAGAACATCGCCTCCGGCATCGCGCACGTGAATGCGTCGTTCAACAACACCATGATCACCATCACCGACGCGCAGGGCAATGCGATTTCGTGGTCGTCGGCCGGTGCGATGGGGTTCAAGGGCTCGCGCAAGTCGACGCCCTATGCCGCCCAGATGGCCGGCGAAGACGCCGCCCGCAAGGCGATGGAACACGGCATGCGCACCCTCGAGGTCGAGGTGAGCGGTCCCGGTTCCGGACGCGAATCGGCGCTCCGGGCGCTGCAGGCTGCCGGCTTCATGGTGACATCGATCCGCGACGTGACGCCGATCCCGCACAACGGCTGCCGGCCGCGCAAGCGTCGCCGCGTCTGAGGCACGGGCCCTGCATGGGGCCCGTCCTCCGCGATACCGGGTCCGCGCGGTCATGCGCGGCGGATCCGCCGGCCGGGCCGACCGCGGCCCGCCGGACGAAGAATGGAAAGGGTGCGACCGTGACCATCCAGAAGAACTGGCAGGAGCTGATCCGTCCGACGAAGCTCGACGTTCGTGCGGGGGACGATCCGAAGCGCCTCGCGACCGTCGTCGCGGAGCCTCTCGAGCGCGGCTTCGGCCTGACGCTCGGCAACGCGCTGCGCCGGGTGCTGCTGTCGTCGCTGCAGGGCGCTGCCGTCACGGCGGTGCAGATCGACGGCGTGCTGCACGAGTTCTCCTCGATCGCCGGTGTGCGCGAGGACGTCACCGATATCGTTCTCAACATCAAGGAGATCTCCATCCGCATGCAGGGCGATGGCCCGAAGCGGATGGTGCTGCGCAAGCACGGCCCCGGGGTCGTCACCGCCGGCGAGATCCAGACGGTCGGCGACATCGAGATCCTCAACCCCGGCCTCGTGCTGTGCACGTTGGACGAGGGCGCGGAGATCCGCATGGAGTTCACCGTCGATACCGGCAAGGGCTACGTGCCGGCCGACCGCAACCGGCCCGAGGACGCGCCGATCGGCCTGATCCCGGTCGACAGCCTGTACTCGCCTGTGAAGAAGGTCTCCTACAAAGTCGAAAACACCCGCGAGGGCCAGGTTCTCGACTATGACAAGCTGACCCTCACCGTGGAAACCGACGGCTCGGAGACGCCCGAGGATTCGGTCGCCTATGCGGCGCGCATCCTGCAGGACCAGCTTTCGGTGTTCGTCAACTTCGAGGAGCCGCGGCGCGAGGAGCATCGCGACGACGTTCCGGAGCTCGCCTTCAACCCGGCGCTGCTCAAGAAGGTCGACGAGCTCGAGTTGTCGGTGCGTTCGGCCAACTGCCTGAAGAACGACAACATCGTCTATATCGGCGACCTCATCCAGAAGACCGAGGCGGAGATGCTCCGCACCCCGAACTTCGGACGCAAGTCGCTGAACGAGATCAAGGAGGTGCTGGCGCAGATGGGCCTGCATCTCGGCATGGAAGTGACGAACTGGCCGCCCGAGAACATCGAGGAGCTGGCCAAGCGTTACGAGGACCACCACTACTGAGACCGGGCGGACGCCGTCGGCACCGCGTTAATTTTTTATCGAATGCAAGGAGAGGGCGATGCGCCACGCCAATAGCGGCCGCAAGCTCGGACGTGACTCGGCCCACCGCAAGGCGATGTTCGCGAATCTCGCCTCGTCGCTGATCGAGCACGAGCAGATCGTCACGACATTGCCGAAGGCCAAGGACCTTCGTCCGATCGTCGAGAAGCTGATCACGCTCGGCAAGCGCGGCGACCTGCACGCTCGCCGCCAGGCGATCTCGCAGATGCGCAACGAGGAAGCGGTGCGCAAGCTGTTCGCCACCATCGGCCCGCGCTACAAGTCGCGCAGCGGCGGCTACACCCGCGTCCTGAAGGCCGGCTTCCGCTACGGCGACGGCGCGGCGGTGGCGGTGATCGAACTCGTCGACCGCGACGTCTCGGCAAAGGGTGCCGCCGACAAGGCGCGCACTGAGGCTGCCGAGGCCGAAGCAGCCTGATCTTTCCCCCGTCGGCGCCGGCGGCGCCGACGGGACTGTGTGTCGCAACGGGTGGCCGAGAGGCCGCCCGTTTCTTTTTTTCGTGGCCTGGAGGATGCTGCGGGGCGCCCTGTCGGCGTCGCGGGGGCATAAATGAAGGCTGGGTCAACAGGCCTTTCGGGCCGGGTGCGCGCGACGGCGCTTTTTCTGGCGGTGTCGCTGCTGGCCTCGGTCGGCGTAGGGGTCGGCCGCTCTGCGGCGGACCCCACCGAGGTGCCGATCTACCACCTCCGCGCCGACGGCTACCGCGGGTTCCTGATCTACGCGTCGGTCGGGGGTGGTCCGCTCGTCCCGTTTCTATTCGACACCGGCTCACCGGCCATGTTTTCGGTCTACGGCAACTGGTGGCCGGGGTACCAGACGCTCATCGAGAAGCGCGGCAGTGAAAAGATCACCTTCGCTTCCGGCACTGTCTACCACTACGACCCCGTCAAGACGTCGGTGAGTGTCGGCACCCGCGGCGGTCGCGTCCTCGCCACTGCGGCGGCTGCCTCCGTTGGCCGGGTCACGAACGTCGACGCGCAGTCTCCCCGGCGCTCCTTCCGCCTCTGGGCGCGGAACGTCGAGGCCGGGCGGCCGCCTCTTACCGTCGACGGCACCTACGGCAACTTCGGCGCCGCCCTGCATGGTGATGCGAGCTTCGGAACAGTAATGTCGCAGTTCCCCCTGACGAAGGGGTTGAAGCGCGGCTTCGTGGTCCAGTCGGGCGGGCGGGATGCCAAGGTGGGAGGCCTCACCATCGGGCTCACCGAGGAGATGATCGCGAGTTTCCGGTTGCGGTTGCCGATGGCACCGACAGGAGAACGCCTCCCGGGCGTCGGCAGTGCCGATGGCCCACCCGGCTACCTGAAGGCGCAGGTCGCCAACACCGTGGTTCGGCTCGAGCGCGGCGGCAAGCACTGGAGCGGCGTCATCCCGACCGTCTTCGACACCGGCGGTGGCGACGGCACCTGGGCCTACGGTTCGAGCGTGCCGCGCGACACGTTCGTCAAGAGCGACAGCAACGAGGCGCGCACCGGCACGGCCTTCGACCTGCGCTACGCCGGGACGTCGATCCTCTCCTACCGCAGCGGCAATACGCCGGCCCGCGACATCCTCGGATTCATACCCGCGAGCGCCGACGACCTCCGGATCAACCCCGGCATTCTGACGTTCTATACCTACGATGTGATGTTCAACCTCGACGACGGCTTCATCGGCCTGCGTCCGGCGACGAAGCTCAGGCCGTGACCGTCCGGCGGTCTCACGGGTCGAAGCGGTACATCCGGTAGAGGTCGGTCGGGGCGGCGTAGACCTCGCATGCGTGCGAGAATCCGGCCTCGTGGCCGAGGCGCATCCATCCCTCCGCCGTTTCCGGCAGGTCGCAGGCATGGACGTGGGCGTCGATCGCCCGCCACTGCTCCTCGCTGAGGATGGCCCGCCAGAGCGGCCGGTTCACCGCGTCGAAGCGGGCAAGATAGCCGGTGCGGTCCTCGCCCGCCCGCATCGTCGGCTCGTAGACGAGGAACAGCCCGTCCGGGGCAAGCGCCCGGCGGATCGCGGTCATCAGCGCCCGCTTGTTGGCCGTGTCGAGGTGGTGGAGCGACAGGCCGAACCAGAAGGCGTCGGCGTGGGTGTCGCGCGCCGTCACCGCCTCGACGAAGTCCGCGTGGTCGAGCACGACCTCGAACGGTGCGCCCTCGAGGGTGCGGCTCGCGAGTTCGAGGGCGGGCATCGAGAGGTCGACGCCGTGATAGTGGGCGACCTTCGTGCCGTCGAGCGCGCCGCGGACGACGAAGGCGTCGCCGCAGGCGAGGTCGACGAGGCTGAACGGCCGGTCGAAGGCGGTCGCAAGGGCGTCGTGCAGGTGGTCCGCCACAGCCCGGTGGAAGAGCGCGTCGTGCTCGACGAGCGTCCGGTAGAGGGCCCAGTCCTTCTGGAACTGCTCGAGGGCGGGCGCGTCGACGACCTCCCCCTTCGGGTGGTGGTGCAGGATGTTGACCACGTCTTTCCTCGTTGTCGGGTCCGTCAGCGCTCGTTGGCGCGCGTCATCACATAGGCGTCGAAGCCGAGCTCGGCGAACTGGAACCAGAGCGTCTCCTTCGCGCGGAAGGTCATCCAGGGCTCGTAGATTGCCTTGAAGTCCGCGTTGCGCTCCGAAATCTCGGCATAGAGCCTGAAGGCCTCGTCGTAGCAGACGTCGAGGATATCGCGGGAGAAGCCACGCAGGTCCGCTCCCGCTGCCACCAGCCGGCGCAGGGCGTCCGGGTTCTGGGCGTCGTAGCGGGCGAGCATGGTGATGTTGGCGTTGGCCGCCGCGAGCTCCAGCGCCGCCTGATAGGGCTTCGGCAGGGTGTTCCAGGCGTCGAGGTTGACGAACAGGTGGATCATCGGCCCACCCTCCCACCAGGACGGGTAGTAGTAGTATTTCGCCACGCGGTAGAAGCCGAGCTTCTCGTCGTCATAGGGGCCGCTCCACTCGACCGCGTCGAGCGAGCCGCGCTCCAGGGCCGGATAGATGTCGCCGCCGGCGAGCTGCTGCGGGACCGCCCCCAGTCGCGACAGGATGGTGCCACCGAGCCCGGCGATGCGGATCTTCAGCCCCTTCAGGTCGGCCGGCGTGTTGATCTCCTTGCGGTACCAGCCGCCCATCTGCGCACCGGTGTTGCCCATCGGGATGCCGCGAACATGGTACTTGCCGTAGAAGGCGTTCGTCAGCGCGAGCCCGCCGCCCTCCAGCATCCAGGCGTTCTGCTGGCGGGCGTTCAGCCCGAACGGGATCGCCGTGCCGAAGGCGAAGGCTTCGTTCTTGCCGACATAGAGGAACGAGCTCGTGTGGGCGCATTCGACCGTGCCGTTCGACGCCGCATCGAGGGCGGCGAGACCGGGCACGATCTCCCCCGGGGCGAAGACCTGCACCTGGAAGCCGCCGTCCGTCGCCTCGGCGAGCGCCTTCGAGAACACCTCGGCCGCGCCGTAGATGGTGTCGAGCGATCGCGGGAAACTCGAGGTCAGGCGCCAGCGCACCGTCGGTGTTGTCTGGGCGACGGCCGGGGCGGCGAGGCCGGATGCCGCCGCTGATCCCGCTAGGCCGGTGAGAAAAGTCCTGCGACGCACCCGTTCGTCCTCCCCCGAAGACCGTTCGGCCCTGCCTTGCCCCCCGGTGGCCGAGCCCTGATTTATTCGCCTGTGTTCCTTGCGGACGCCACGAAGGCCTAGCATGGAACGCCGGGAGACGCAGTTGGGACGAAACGGCATGACCCTTGTGGCGAAGACGGAGCGGGATAGGCGGCAGGCGGGCGGTGGGGCATCACCGTCGGGGACCGCCGCCCGGTCCACGCTCGCGGCCATGCTGGGGGCGCTGCTCGTCATCGCACCGGCCGTGGCCGGCGCTGAGACCGTTCGGCAGGTGCCGACGGAGCAGGCCGAGATCACGCTCTCCTTCGCCCCCGTGGTGCGCCGCGTCGTGCCGGCCGTCGTCAATGTCTACGCCTCGCGGGTCGTAGCGACGCGCTCGCTGTCGCCCTTCTTCGAGGATCCACTCTTCCGACGCTTCTTCGGCGATGCCGGCGGCGGAGGTCCCCGCCAGCGCCTGCAGTCGTCCCTCGGCTCCGGCGTCATTGTCGAGGGCGGCCTCGTCGTCACCAACCACCACGTCATCGAGAATGCCGACGAGGTGCGCGTCGCGCTCACCGACCGGCGCGAGTTTGACGCCGACGTGGTGCTGAAGGACGAGGGCTCTGATCTTGCGGTGCTGAAGATCCGCGCCGCCCCGGCAGACCTGCCGGTCGTGCCCTTCGGCGAATCGGACGCCCTCGAGGTCGGCGACATCGTGCTCGCCGTCGGCAATCCGTTCGGCGTCGGCCAGACGGTGACGCAGGGCATCGTCTCGGCGGTCGCCCGCACCCAGGTCGGCATCACCGACTACCAGTTCTTCATCCAGACCGACGCCGCCATCAATCCCGGCAACTCCGGCGGCGCCCTCGTCGACATGGCCGGCCGCCTCGTCGGCATCAACACGGCGATCTTCTCCCGCGGCGGTGGCTCCAACGGCATCGGCTTCGCCGTCCCGTCCAACATGGTGCGCCTCGTCGTCGAGGCCGCCCGCACCGGCTCGGTGGTCCGCCGCCCCTGGTTCGGGGCGACGCTGCAGGCCGTCACCGCCGAGATCGCCGACGGCCTCGGGCTCGACCGGCCGCGCGGCGCCATCGTCACCACCGTCCATCCGGACGGGCCGGCGGCGGAGGCAGGGCTGCGGGCGGGGGACGTCGTCGTCGCCGTCGACGGCGTCGCGGTCGACGATCCGGACGCCTTCGGCTATCGCTTCACGACGCGTGGCACCGAGGGGGCGACGACCCTCACCATCGTCCGCAATGGTCGCGAGCGCACCGTTTCGGTCCGCCTCGGCCCGCCGCCGGAAACGGTGCCGCGCGACCAGCGCACGATTGCCGGCTATGCGCCGCTGTCGGGCGCCACGGTGCTCAACCTCTCCCCGGCGGTCGGCGAGGAGCTGAAGTTGCCATCGGCCAAGACCGGCGTCGTCGTCGCCGCGGTGACGCCCGGCTCGCCCGCCGCCTCGATCGGCTTCGCGCCGGGCGACGTCGTCGTCGAGGTGAACGGCGAGCGGGTCGACACGACGCGCACGCTGGAGCAGATGATGCGCGAGCGCCCCGGCACCTGGCGCCTCGTCGTCGATCGTGGCGGCGAACTGCTGCGGCTGGCGCTTCGGGGCTGAGCGCCCCTTTGTTGGAACGGGAAACGGGATGACGGACCTCTTCGCCGCGGCCGGCTTCGAGAGCGATGCGCCGCGGCCGCTCGCCGACCGGCTCCGGCCGACCCGGCTGTCCGAGGTGGTCGGCCAGGCCCATCTCGTCGGCCCCGACGGCACGCTCGCCCGCATGCTGCGCTCCGGCCGGGTCGGCAGCCTCGTCTTCTGGGGGCCGCCCGGCACCGGCAAGACGACGGTGGCGCGCCTGCTCAGCCGCGAGACCGACCTGCACTTCGAGCAGGTGTCTGCCATCCACACCGGCGTCGCCGACCTGAAGAAACTCTTCGACGGCGCCCGCGGCCGCCGCCGCATCGGCAAGGGCACGCTGCTGTTCGTCGACGAGATCCATCGCTTCAACAAGGCGCAGCAGGACAGTTTCCTGCCGGTGATGGAGGACGGCACCGTCACGCTGATCGGCGCCACCACAGAGAACCCCTCCTTCGAGCTCAACGCCGCGCTGCTGTCGCGGGCGCAGGTGCTGGTCTTCCGTCCCCTCGACGAGGTGGCAGTGGCGCAATTGCTCGCGCGCGCCGAGGAAGTCGAAGGGCGGCCGCTGCCGCTCGATGCCGAGGCGCGCGCCGTGCTCGTGCGCATGGCCGACGGTGACGGCCGGGCGTCGCTGACGCTGGCCGAGGAGGTCTGGCGGGCCGCAGGGGAGGGAGAAGTCTTCGACGCCGCCCGCCTGCAGGAGATCCTGCAGCGCCGCGCGCCGATCTACGACAAGTCCGACGACGGCCACTACAACGTCATTTCTGCCCTGCACAAGGCGGTGCGCGGCTCCGACCCCGACGCGGCGCTCTACTATCTCTGCCGCATGCTCGATGCCGGCGAGGACCCGCTGTTCGTCGCCCGCCGGCTAGTCCGGATGGCGGTCGAGGACATCGGCCTCGCCGATCCGCAGGCCCTCGTGATCTGCAACGCCGCCAAGGACGCCTACCACTTCCTCGGCTCGCCCGAGGGCGAGCTGGCGCTCGCCCAGGCGGCGATCTATATCGCGACGGCGCCGAAATCGAACGCGGCCTATGTGGCCTACAAGGCGGCGATGCGCACCGCCAAGGAGGGCGGCTCGCTCGTGCCGCCGAAGCACATCCTCAACGCCCCGACCAAGCTGATGAAGTCGGAAGGCTATGGTGGCGGCTACCGCTACGACCACGACGAGCCCGACGCCTTCTCCGGTCAGGACTATTTCCCCGAGACGCTCGGCCGCCAGCAATTCTACCGGCCGACGCCGCGCGGCTTCGAGAAGATCCTCGGCGACCGCCTCGCCCGCTGGGCGGAGCTGCGTGCCACCCGCCGGCGCGACTGACGCGTTGCCGCCGTAAAGGCCGTTCGCACCGGTCACCGTTCCAGCCGCATGGGCACTCCCGCCACGCACTCGTGAGCGAGGTCGTCGGAAATTCCGTGTAGTTTGCCTCAGTCGCTGGCGCCCCTGCCACCGGCGACGCCGGAGGTGACGATGACGCCGGAGGAACAGAACGTCGCGCTGCTGCGTCCGCTCTACGACGCCTGGAACACCACCAAGGGGGCGAGCTTCGGCGCGTTCCTCGAGATCATCGCCGACGACGTCGACTGGCGCTCGCTCGCCGACGGCGGCGTCGGAATGGATTTTTCCCGCTCCGGCAAGACGAAGGGCGACGTCGAGCGCTACTTCGAAGGGCTCGGTCGCGACTGGGAAATGCTGCACTACGTCATCGACGACTATGTCGCCCAGGGCGACCGCGTCGTCGCGCTCGGTCGCTGCGGCTTCCGCCATCGCCGCACCGGTCGCGTCGTCGAGACCGACAAGGCCGACGTCGTGCGCATCCGCGACGGCCGCATCGTCAGCTTCTTCGAGTACTACGACACTGCCAGCGTCGACGCCGCCACCCGCGATTGATGCTCAGCGGCGCCGCTCAGCGGTAGAGGTCTGCGCGCGTCGGCGGCAAACCGGACGCGCCGCGCCCGCGCTTGGAGGCGAGCGTCTGGAAGATCTGCAGGGTGCCGCGCTCGAAGGCCAGCGACACGCCGGACAGATAGAGCACCCACATCCGGAAGCGCCGCTCGCCGACCTCGCCGATCGCTGCCTCCCGCTCTGCCATCAGTCGACGGGCCCAGAGCTCCGTTGTGCGGGCGTAGTGCTCGCGCCAGGCCTCGACGTCGTGCACCTCGAAACCGTGCGATTCGAGATTGCGCGCCGTCATGCCGATGTGGTCGAGCTCGGCGCCGGGGAAGATGTAGCGCGTCATCGCCGCATATTCCGGCCGCTTGCGGCGGAAGGCGCGATCGGAGACGCGGCCGCGCCGGGTGATGGCGTGGTGGAGATAGAGCCCGCGGTCGTTGAGGAGCTTTCGGATCGCCTGGAAATAGGCCTCGTGGTTACCGAGGCCGACGTGCTCGAACATGCCGATCGAGGCGATCTTGTCGAAGCGGCCCTCGAGCGCCCGGAAATCCTTCAGTTCGACGGTGACACGGTCCTCGAGGCCGCGCTCGCGGATGCGCTGCTGGGCGAGCGCGAGCTGCTCGGGCGACAGCGTCACGCCATGGGCGGTGACGCCATAGTGCGTGGCCGCGTGGCAGACGAGCGCGCCCCAGCCGCAGCCGACGTCGAGGAAGCGGTCGCCGGGCTTCAGCCGCAGCTTGCGACAGATCATGTCGAGCTTGTCGCGCTGCGCCGTGGCGATGTCGTTTTGCCAGTCGGTGAAGTAGCCGCAGCTGTAGACCATCTCCGGGTCGAGGAAGAGCTCATAGAAGCGGTTGGAGACGTCGTAGTGGAACTCGATGTCGGCCTGGGCGCTGCCGCGGCCGCGGGTGGCGGCGGCGCCGGCGTCGAGCTCGTCGTCGAAGGCCGGGCGCGACGACACCGCGGAGGAGAACGCGAACGGCAACAACGTGCGGATGAGCAGCGCCTTGTCGACCCGTCGGCGGATGTCGGAGCCGCGCAGTTTCGGCCGGCGCTGGGCGAACTCGAACAGCGTGCCGCCACGGATGTCGACGGCGCCGCGCACATAGAGATCGATCAGGGTTGCGAGCGACGGCCGGCGGATCAGCGAGGGCATCGCCGCCTCGTCGACGATGGCGATGCGCAGGCTGTCGGCCGGGGCGGTGGCCGGCACGCGCGAGCCGTCCCACAGCTCGACGGCGAAATCGAGCGCCAGCGCCTCGTGCAGGTGCTTCATCGCCTCGCGGGCGCGATCGAGCCGGCGCTCGGCGGCGTTGACGGTCATGCACGGCTTCCCTGTGCGAGGCGCGATTGGCGCACATGAACCCTTTTCAGGCCGCCATGACAACCGTCGACGACGGCCGTCAGCCGCCCGCGGTGGCCGCGCGTCCGCCCGCGCGGCACGCCCGCCTTGACCCGGCCGCGATTGAAGCCTAGAGAAACCGGGCATCCGGCTTCCGCCGACGCCGAGACACCGACCGGGACCTGATCCCGGAGGTCCCCACCCGCCAGCGATTTTCGCCCGCGGGTGCGTTTTGCGTTGGCGGTCCGGCCCGACCTCGCGAGCGGACGGCACCCCGTCCGACCCACGGAGACGGCATGTTCGAGAGCCTGTCCGACCGCCTCGGCGGCATATTCGACAAGCTGACGCGGCGCGGTGCGCTGTCGGAGGCCGATGTCGATCTCGCTTTGCGCGAGGTGCGACGTGCGCTGATCGAGGCGGACGTGGCGCTCGACGTGGTGCGCTCGTTCGTCGACAAGGTCCGCGCCCGTGCCGTCGGCGCGGAGGTCGTGAAGTCCGTCACCCCTGGCCAGATGGTCGTCAAGATCGTCCATGACCAGCTCGTCGAGATGCTCGGCAGCGAGGCGGTGCCGATCGACCTGCACGCCGCTGCCCCGGTGCCGATCATGATGGTCGGCCTACAGGGCTCCGGCAAGACCACCACCACCGCCAAGATCGCCCGGCGCCTGCAGACGCGCGACAAGCGCAAGGTGCTGATGGCCTCGCTCGACGTCCGCCGTCCGGCGGCGCAGGAGCAGTTGCGCGTGCTCGGTGAGCAGAACAGCGTCGCCACCCTGCCGATCGTCGCCGGCCAGACGCCGACGCAGATCGCCGAGCGGGCGATGAATGCCGCCCGCCTCGGCGGCTATGACGTCGTCATCCTCGACACCGCCGGCCGGCTGCACGTCGACGAGCCGCTGATGCACGAGATGGCGGAGATCAAGCGGATCACCCGCCCGCACGAGATCCTGCTCGTCGCCGACAGCCTCACCGGCCAGGACGCCGTCACCGTCGCCCGCACCTTCGACGAGCGCGTCGGCGTCACCGGCATCGTGCTCACCCGCGTCGACGGCGACGGCCGTGGTGGCGCGGCGCTGTCGATGCGCGCCGTCACCGGCAAGCCGATCAAGCTTCTCGGCGTCGGCGAGAAGTCCGACGCCCTCGAGGACTTCGATCCGCAGCGCGTCGCCGGCCGTATCCTCGGCATGGGCGACATCGTCGCCCTCGTCGAGAAGGCGGCGGAGACGATCGACGCCGAGAAGGCGGCCAAAACCGCCGCCCGCATGCAGAAGGGCGAGTTCGACCTCGACGATCTCGCCGAGCAGCTGCGCCAGATGAAGAACATGGGCGGTCTCTCCGGCCTGCTCGGCATGATGCCGGGCGTTGGCAAGATGAAGGGCCAGCTCGCCGCCGCCGGCCTCGACGACAAGATGATCGGCCGGCAGATCGCCATCGTCTCGTCGATGACCCCGACCGAGCGCCGCAAGCCCGACATCCTCAAGGCGAGCCGCAAGCGTCGCATCGCCACCGGTTCCGGCACCCGCGTCGAGGAGGTCAACAAGCTCCTCAAGATGCACCGCCAGATGGCCGACATGATGAAGGCCATGGGCAAGAAGAAGGGCGGCCTGTTCGGCGGCCTGATGGGCGGCGGCGCCCCGAAGATCGACCCGGCCGAGCTCGAGAAGCTGGCGAAGTCGGGCCAGCTGCCGGGAGGCCTTCCCGGTGGCATGCCCGGCGGGCTGCCGCCCGGCCTCATGAAGGGCCTGCAAGGTGGCATCCCCGGCCTGCCCGGCATGGGCGGGGCGAAGATGCCCGGCCTCGGCGGCTTCCCCGGCATCGGCCGCAAGAAGTAGCCGGCCACGAGCTCTCAAATTTTGCAGACCCGACGAACCAACGATCCACACGAACTGACGACCAGGAGAATACGATGTCCTTGAAGATCCGGCTCGCCCGCGGCGGCGCCAAGAAGCGTCCCTACTACCGCATCGTCATCGCCGATGCGCGCAGCCCGCGCGATGGCCGCTTCATCGAGCGCGTCGGCACCTTCGACCCGCTGCTCGACAAGGAAGATCCGAAGCGCGTGACGCTCGTCAACGAGCGCATCGAGCATTGGCTGTCCCAGGGTGCGCAGCCGACCGATCGCGTGCTGCGCTTCCTCGACGCCGCCGGCCTCGCCAAGCGCGAAGCCCGCAACAACCCGAAGAAGGCCGAGCCGGGCGCCAAGGCCAAGGAGCGCGCCGAGGCCCGCGCCAAGGCCGCCGAGACCGCCACCGCCGAATGAGCGGAGCCGGCGCCACGGCGGGGCGCCGCCTGCTCGTCGCGCGCCTCGGCGCGGCGCATGGGGTGCGCGGGGAGATCCGCGTCAACGCCTTCGGGGATGACCCGCAGGCGCTGATCGGCTACGGCGCGCTCGCCACCGCGGACGGGCGCAGCTTCCGCATCCGGTCCCTAAAGATGGTGGGCGGCCGCCTCGTCGGCCGCCTTGAGGGCGTCGCCGACCGCAACGCGGCCGAGGCGCTCACCGGTGTCGATCTCTATGTCGACCGCGACCGGCTGCCGCCCCCCGAGGACGATGACACCTTCTACCAGGCCGATCTCATCGGCCTCACCGTGGAGACGACGGACGGCACGCCGCTCGGCACCGTCGTCGCCGTGCCGGACTACGGCGCCGGCGAACTCCTGGAGATCGCCCCGCCGCGCGGGCCGACGCTGCTCTTGCCGTTCACGCGCGCCGCGGTGCCGGTCGTCGACATCGCCGGCGGCCGCGTCGTCGTCGACCCGCCTGCCGGTCTCCTCGACGACGAGAAGCCGCCTGCGGGCGAGGGGCCCGACGAGGAGCCGGACGATGATCCCGCCGGCGAGGACGACGACGCGCCGTCGGCGCGGCCGTGAGCTTCGCCGCCACCGTCCTGACGCTCTATCCGGAAATGTTCCCCGGTCCGCTCGGCGCGAGCCTCGCCGGGCGGGCACTCGAGCGGGCAATCTGGTCGCTCGACGTGCGCGACATCCGCGCGGTGGCCACCGACCGCCACCGCACCGTCGACGATACCCCCTCCGGCGGTGGCCTCGGCATGGTGCTGAAGGCGGACGTGCTCGCCGCGGCGATCGACGCCGCCGCGCCGGCCGACGATCCGCGTCCGCGCCTGTTGATGAGCCCGCGCGGGGTACCGCTCGACCAGGCGCGCGTGCGGGCGCTCGCCGCCGGCCCGGGCGCGCTCGTCGTCTGCGGCCGCTTCGAGGGGGTCGACCAGCGCGTCATCGAAGGGCGCGGCCTCGAGGAGGTGTCGATCGGCGACTACGTGCTGTCCGGCGGCGAGATCGCCGCGATGGTGCTGCTCGACGCCGTCGTCCGCCTCCTGCCCGGCGTGATGGGCAAGGAGGCGTCCGGCGAGGACGAGAGCTTCTCCCACGGCCTGCTGGAATATCCGCACTACACCCGGCCGGCGGTCTGGGAGGGCCGTGCCGTTCCCGATGTGCTCGTCTCCGGCGATCACGGCCGCATCGACCGCTGGCGGCGCGAGCAGTCGGAAGCGCTGACGCGGGTGCGGCGGCCCGACCTGTGGCGGAAGCTACGCGGCGAAGACTGAACAGGCGGCGCGCTTCGGCCACTGGTGCGACGACAAGCGGGGGAGGGGCGTCATGGCCGAGGTTCTGGTAGTGGGCGCCGGTCCGGTCGGGCTGACGATGGCGGCGGAACTCGCGCGCCACGGCGTTCGCGCCCGCATCGTCGACAAGCTCGCGGTGCCGCTGCCCTGGTGCCGGGCGATCGGCGTCACCCCGCGCACCCTCGAGGTCTTCGACGCGATGGGCATCGCCCGGCGCGTCATCGACGCCGGCCTCTGGCTCGAGGGCCTGCGGCTGATGGTCGACGACCATCCGCCCCGCGACATCGCCATCGACCTCTCGGACCTGCCTTATGGCGAACTCGGCATCCGCCAGAGCGAGACGGAGCGCATCATCACCGAGCATCTCGCGAGCTTCGGCGTCGCCGTCGAGCGCGGCACGTCGCTTTCCGCGCTGACGCCGGCCGACGACGGCGCCACCGTCGTTCTCGATCATCCCGACGGCCGGCAGGAGACCGCCCGCTTCGCCACCGTCGTGGGCTGCGACGGCGCCCACAGTGCCGTGCGCCACGCCCTCGGCATCGCCTTCGAGGGCGAAGCCTTCGAGATGGGCTTCATGCTCGGCGAGGTGACACTCGACGCCGGCCTGCCGCGCGGCGTGGCGCTGAGGGCGATGAAGCTGCGCGAGGACGACGCGCCGGACATGTTCATCGCCATCCCGCTGCCGGAGCCCGGCCGCTACCGCGTCTCCTCGCTCGCCTCCGTCGGGATCGGCGCGCCACCGGAGCGCGGGCACGGGCTGCAGACCGACCGGCCGGGGCCGTCGCTCGCCGAGTTGCAGGCGGTCGCCGACCGCGTCGTGCCGCAGCCGATCGTGCTGTCCGATCTCTCGTGGTCGTCCTTCTTCCGCATCTCGATGCGGCTCGCGGCCCGCTACCAGGACGGGCGCGTCTTCCTCGCCGGAGATGCCGCCCACGTCCATCCGCCGACCGGCGGCCAGGGCATGAACACCGGCATCCAGGACGCCTTCAACCTCGCCTGGAAGCTCGCCCGCGTCATCCGCGGCCGCGCGCCGGTGTCGCTGCTCGACACCTACGAGGCCGAGCGGCGGCCGGTCGGGGCGGACGTCATCGCCCGCACGGTCGCCGCCAGCACCAATCTCCGCCGGCCCGGCGGGGAGAAGCCGCACCGTCTGGCCGACACGCAACTGCTCGTCAGCTACCGCGGCGGCCCACTCGCCGCCGAGGCGCTGGCGGAGGGGATTGCGGAGGGAGCGCCACGCGCCGGCGACCGCGCGCCGCCCGCCGACGGGCTGGTGCGGGTCCACGTCGGCTTCCCGGTGCGCCTCGCCGACGTGCTGCGCGGGTCCGAGTTCGTGCTTCTGGCGTGGCTCGCCGACGACGCCGAGGCGGCCGCGCTTCAGGACAGCGCGGCACGGCTGCGGGCGAGCTTCGGCGGTGAGGTGCGCTGTGTCGCGATTGTCGCTGCCACCGTCGGCACCACCGACATCCCCGGGGTCGCGGTCTACCGCGACGCGGCCGGGCAGTTCGCCGCCACCTACGTACCGACGCCCGGCACGGCGGTGCTGGTGCGGCCGGACGGCTACATCGGCTGGCAGGGCCGGCCGTGGTCGGTCGAGACGGTGACGGCCTACCTGTCGGGCCTGCTCACCTGCAGCTGACCTGAAGGCCGCGCGCCGTGTGCGCGCCCCAAGGTTCGGGCAAGGCGCCGCTCAGCGGTTCTTGAACTGCGGCGTGCGCTTCTCGGTGAAGGCGGCCATGCCTTCCTTTTGGTCTTCCGTCGAGAACATCGAATGGAACAGCCGCCGCTCGAAGCGCAGGCCTTCGGAAAGCGTCGTCTCGTAGGCGCGGTTGACGCTCTCCTTCGCCATCATGACGATCGGCATCGACAGGTCGGCGATCTTGGCGGCGGTCGCCACCGCGTCGTCGAGCAAGGTCGCGAGTGGCACGACGCGCGAGACGAGGCCCGACCGCTCCGCCTCGGCGGCGTCCATGGTGCGGCCGGTGAGGCACATCTCCATCGCCTTCGACTTGCCGACGAGGCGCGTCAGGCGCTGGGTTCCGCCGGCGCCGGGCATCACCCCGAGCTTGATCTCCGGCTGGCCGAACTTGGCGTTGTCGGCGGCGATGATGAAGTCGCACATCATTGCGAGCTCGCAGCCGCCGCCGAGCGCAAAGCCTGCGACCGCCGCGATCAGCGGCTTGCGCGTCTCGGCCACCTTGTCCCACTGGCCGATGAAGTCGCCCTTGTAGGCGGTGATGTAGTCGAGGTCGGCCATCTCCTTGATGTCGGCGCCGGCGGCGAACGCCTTCTCCGAGCCGGTCAGCACGATCGCGCCGATGGTGTCGTTGGCGTCGAAGGCCGCGAGCGCCTCCAGCACCTCGGCGATCAGCTTCGACGACAGGGCATTGAGCGCCGCCGGCCGATGCAGGGTGATCAGGCCGACGCGCCCGCGGGTCTCCACGATGATGCAGTCGTAGGACATCGGCGTCCATTGCTCCTCATGCCATCTCGACCAAGGGGTAGCGGGGCGAAGCGGTCCACGCAACGGCACTTTGGCACGGCTGCGTCATCGGGCTGTCACGGCGAGCGGCGAGGAGTTTGCAGCCTCCCCGGCACACACCAAAGGTCTCCCATCGACGTCCTCCCTTCAGCGCTGCCGCCACGGCGCGAGGCCTTGGCGTCAGCGGTGCATGAGGTCCGCCCTTGAGATCGAGCCAGTTCGACGCGGCCGCTTCGCGGCGCCGCTTCCTGCCCAACCTCTGGGACGTCGCGGCGTTCGTCTTGATCATCGGCGCCCTGACCCTCGTCGCGCACGGTGGCCGCGATACCCTGGTGCCGATCGCGACGCTCGAGACGACGCCGATCAGCCTCGATCCGGCGGCGCTTCCCGAATACGCGTTGCGCACCACCTTGCGGATGCTGGCGGCGATCGTCGCCTCGCTGATCTTCACGCTGATCTACGCGACGCTCGCCGCCAAGAGCCGGCGCGCCGAGATGGTGCTGATCCCGATCCTCGACATCCTCCAGTCGGTGCCGGTGCTCGGCTTCCTGTCCTTCACCGTCGTCGGCTTCATGGCGATGTTTCCGGGCGAGGTGATCGGGGTCGAGCTCGCAGCGATCTTTGCGATCTTCACCGCCCAGGCGTGGAACATGACCTTCAGCTTCTACCAGTCGCTGAAGACCATCCCGCGCGACCTCGACGAGGCCGCGCGCGCGTTTCGCCTGTCGCCCTGGCAGAAGTTCTGGCGCCTCGAGGTGCCGTTCGCCATGCCCGGCCTCGTCTGGAACACGATGATGTCGATGTCCGGCGGCTGGTTCTTCGTCGTCGCCTCGGAGGCGATCTCGGTCGGGTCGATGGCCTACACGCTGCCCGGCATCGGCTCCTACGTGGCGCTCGCCATCGACCAGGAGAACCTCACCGCCGTCGGCTGGGCCGTGGTGGCGATGCTGGTGGTCATCCTGCTCTATGACCAGCTGCTGTTCAGGCCCCTCGTTGCGTGGGCCGAGAAGTTCCGCTTCGAACAGTCGGCGCGGACGACGACGACCCGCTCGTGGGTGCTGCAGGCCGTCAAGCGCACGCGCGCCCTGCAGTGGATTTTCGCCCCCCTCGGCGCCGGCGTCGGCTGGCTGGCGCGCCGCCGGTTCGCGCCGCTCCGGCCACCGGCGATGCCAGCGGTCGCGGCCGCCTGGAACAGTCGCGCCGTCGATCTCGGCTGGCTCGTGCTCGTTGCCGCCGCTGTCGTCTATGCCGCCTACCTAATCGTCTCCTACATCGCCACGGAGATCGGCTGGAGCGAGGTGGGCCTCACCTTCGTCGACGGATTCTACACGCTCATCCGCGTTGTCGTGCTGATCGTCCTGGCGAGCGTGATCTGGGTGCCGATCGGCGTCTGGATCGGGCTTCGGCCACGCGTCGCCGAGGCGATCCAGCCTGTCGCGCAATTCCTCGCCGCCTTCCCGGCGAACATTGCGTTCCCGTTCTTCGTCGTCGTCATCGCCACCTATGACCTCGATGCCAACATCTGGCTGTCGCCACTGATGATCCTGGGGACGCAGTGGTACATCCTGTTCAATGTCATTGCCGGCGCCAGCGCATTTCCGACTGACCTGAAAGAGGCGGCGGCGAGCTTCCACGTCGGCGGCTGGAGTTGGTGGCGGAAAGTGATCCTCCCCGGCATCTTTCCCTACTACGTGACCGGTGCGCTGACGGCGAGCGGCGGCTCCTGGAACGCGGCGATCGTCGCCGAGGTGGCGAGTTGGGGCGACGAGAAGCTGCATGCGAGCGGTATCGGCTCCTACATCGCCGACGCCACCGCGGCGGGCGACTATCCGCGCATCACGCTCGGCATCGCCGTGATGTCGCTCTATGTCGTTCTGTTCAATCGCCTTTTATGGCATCCGCTGTTCAGCTTCGCGGCGCGCCGCCTGCGGCTCGATTGAGGAGAGACCCGTGCTCGCGCTCCATCAAGCATCTGCCACCACTGTTGCGCCGCTCGTCGAGCTCGTGGGGGTCCGACAGTCCTTCCAAACCGACCACGGCGAACACCTCGTCCTGGAGGACGTCGACCTGACGATCCGCGAGGGCGAGATCGTCGGCCTGCTCGGCCGGTCCGGCTCGGGCAAGTCGACCCTCCTCCGGATCGTCTCGGGGCTCGTCGCGCCGAGCGGCGGCTCCGTCGCCTGGTGCGGCCGTCCCGTGACTGGCCCCTGCGAGGGCTTGTCGATGGTGTTTCAGACCTTCGCGCTGTTCCCGTGGCTGACGGTGCTCGAAAATGTCGAGCTCGGGCTCGAGGCGCTCGGGGTCGACGCCACGGAACGCCGTCGGCGGGCCCTCGAGGCGATCGACCTCATCGGCCTCGACGGTTTCGAATCCGCCTACCCGAAGGAGCTTTCGGGCGGCATGCGCCAGCGCGTCGGCTTCTCCCGCGCCCTCGTCGTGCATCCGCGCCTGATGCTGCTTGACGAGCCGTTCTCGGCTCTCGACGTGCTGACAGCCGAAACGCTGCGGACGGATATCGTCGAGCTGTGGGTCGAGGGCAGGCTGCCGCTGAAGTCGATGCTGATGGTCACCCACAACATCGAGGAGGCGGTGCTGATGTGTGACCGTATCCTGATCTTCTCCGTCAATCCCGGCCGGGTCGCCTCCGAGATCAAGGTCGACTTCCCGCACCCGCGGAACCGGCTCGACCCCGCCTTCCGGCAGTTGGTCGATGACATCTATGCCCGCATGACGAACCGCGCCTCGGAGGAGATCGAGCGGCGCCTGCAGGGGGCGGGCAATGGGTCGACCGCGGCAGCGGTTGGCGGACTGGCTGCGCCCTTGCACGCCGTCTCGAGCAATCGTCTTTCCGGCCTGCTGGAGACGCTCGCAGGGGCACCCTATGGCGGGCATGCCGATCTGCCCGCCCTGGCCGACGCGTTCAATCTCGAGGCGAACCAGCTGTTTCCGATCCTCGAGACGGCGCAGCTGCTCGGTTTTGCCGAGATGATCGACGGTGATGTGCGGCTCTGCACGCTCGGGCGCAGCTTCGTCGGCGCTGACCTCGACACGCGCAAGGCGCTGTTCAGGGCCGCCCTTCTTGCCCGCGTGCCATTGGTCGCCCTGATCCGCCGCGTGCTCGACGAGCGGCCCAAGCACGAGGCGCCGGCGGCGCGCTTCCGCAGCGAGCTGGAAGACCATATGACACCGGCCGACGCTGCCCGTTCTCTCCGCGCGGCGATCGCTTGGGGCCGCTTTGCCGAGCTCTTCGCCTACGACGAGGCGCGCCATCTGTTCAGCCTGGACAATCCGGCCTGACGCGGCGGCAGGGTCTCGGGCCGGCGCCTGGCACCTTGCCTCCGGCCGGCGGCTCGCTTATTGCGCGGTGCGCGGCCCGGACCCCCGTCTGTCCGATCGTCTGCCGCGGAGATGTCGACCGGAATGGACATAGCGGCAGCGGCGCAGAGCAGAGTGGTCGATCTCTACGACGCGCGCGTCGCGCGCGGCGCTCTCGAGGTCGATCAGGCGCAACGGGCGGTCGCGATGCGGCTCGACAGGTTGCTCGATGACCTGGCTGTCCGGCCTCCCCCTGCCGGCGGCGGTCTGCTGCGGCGGGTCTTCGGCGGTAAGCCGTCATCCTCCGTCGGGGTGCCGCGCGGCCTCTATGTCTACGGCGAGGTCGGCCGGGGCAAGACCATGCTGATGGACATGTTCTTCGCCACCGTCACAGAGCCGCGCAAGCGGCGGGCACACTTCCACGTCTTCATGCAGGACGTGCACGTGCGCATCGGCGAGGCGCGCCGCGCCATCGCCGAGGGGCGGCTCAAGGGCGACGACCCGATCCCGCCGGTGGCCGATGCGCTCGCCGCGAAGGCGCGCCTGCTCTGCTTCGACGAATTCGCCGTCACCGACATCGCCGACGCGATGCTGCTCGGCCGCCTGTTCACCCGTCTGTTCGAGCTCGGCGTCGTCCTCGTCGCCACCTCCAACGTCGCGCCCGACGACCTCTACCGCGACGGCATCAACCGCGGCCATTTCCTCGGCTTCGTCGAACTGCTGAAGACCCGGGTCGAAGTCGTCCGCCTCGACGCCCACGAGGACTACCGGCTCGACAAGCTCGCCGGCCTGCCGGTCTACTTCACACCGCTCGGGCCGGCCGCGACCGCCGGCGAACGGCGGCTGTTCCGCGCCCTCACCGGCGCCGACGCCGCGCCGCCGGCGACGATGTCCGTGGACGGCCGGGCGGTGATCGTGCCCGAGGCGAAGGGCGGCGTGGCGCGCGCCTCCTTCGACGACCTGTGCTGCCGGCCGCTCGGGCCGCACGACTACATCGCGCTCGCGCAGCGCTTTCACACACTCGTGCTCACCGGGGTGCCGATCCTCGACGCCGCCAACCGCAACGAGGCGAAGCGCTTCATCACGCTGATCGATGCCCTCTACGACATGCGTGTCCGCCTGATTGTCACCGCGGCGGCCGATCCGGTCGGCCTCTATCTCGCTGACGAGGGCACCGAGGCGTTCGAGTTCCAGCGCACCGCATCCCGCCTCTACGAGATGCGCTCGGCCTCCTATCTCGCCAGCGTCGAGGCACCGCCGCTGACCTGAGGCCGACCTGACGTGCGCGGCAACCGCGGAAAGCGCCGCTGTCGGGCCGCGACAACTTGAACACCTTGCCCAAAGGGAGTAGTAGCGACGAGACCGAGCGAGGTCCAACGCTACACTTTACGTAAAGGGAAACCGGATGGCGCGGAACAAGATCGCACTGATCGGCGCGGGTCAGATCGGCGGCACACTCGCCCTCCTGGCCGGCCTGAAGGAACTCGGCGACGTCGTGCTGTTCGACATCGTCGACGGCGTTCCCCAGGGCAAGTCGCTCGACATCGCCGAGGCCTCGCCGGTCGAGGGCTTCGACGTCAAGCTCACCGGCGCCTCGAGCTACGAGGCGATCGCCGGGTCCGACGTCGTCATCGTCACCGCCGGCGTGCCGCGCAAGCCCGGTATGAGCCGCGATGACCTGCTCGGCATCAACCTCAAGGTCATGGAAGCCGTCGGCAACGGGCTGAAGCAATACGCCCCCGACGCCTTCGTCATCTGCATCACCAACCCGCTCGACGCGATGGTGTGGGCGCTGCAGAAGTTCTCCGGGCTGCCCACCAATAAGGTCGTCGGCATGGCCGGCGTGCTGGACTCGGCGCGCTTCCGCTATTTCCTCGCCGAGGAATTCGCAGTCTCCGTCGAAGACGTCACCGCCTTCGTGCTCGGCGGCCACGGCGACGACATGGTCCCCTCCGTCCGCTACTCGACGGTCGCCGGCGTGCCACTGCCCGACCTCGTCGCGATGGGCTGGACCACCCAGGCGAAGGTCGACGCCATCGTCGAGCGCACCCGCAAGGGCGGCGGCGAGATCGTCAACCTCCTGAAGACCGGTTCGGCCTTCTACGCCCCGGCCGCCTCGGCGATCGCCATGGCCGAAAGCTACCTGAAGGACAAGAAGCGCGTCCTGCCGTGCGCCGCCTATCTCTCCGGCGAGTACGGCCTCAACGGCATGTATGTCGGCGTGCCGATCGTCATCGGTGCGTCCGGCGTCGAGCGCATCATGGAGATCAAGCTCGACGCCGCCGAGACGGCGATGTTCGAGAAGTCGGTCGCCTCGGTGAAGACGCTCTGCGATGCCTGCATCCAGATCCAGCCGGCGCTCGCCTGAGCGCCCGTCAGAAGCCGCAAACCTGAAACGAGCGGGGCTGCCCGATGAACATCCACGAGTACCAGGCCAAGGCCATCCTCAAGGAGTACGGCTGTCCCGTGTCGCGGGGCGTCGCCATCTTCTCGGCCGGCGAGGCGGCGGCAGCGGCCAAGACCCTCGGCGGCCCGCTGTGGGTGGTGAAGTCGCAGATCCACGCCGGCGGTCGCGGCAAGGGCAAGTTCAAGGAGGCCTCGGCCGGCGAGAAGGGTGGTGTTCGCCTGGCGAAGTCGATCGACGAGACGACCGCCTTCGCCAGTGAGATGCTCGGCGCGACGCTCGTCACCATCCAGACCGGCCCGGCCGGCAAGCAGGTCAACCGCCTCTATGTCGAGGACGGCTCCGACATCGACAAGGAGTTCTACCTGTCGATGCTGGTCGACCGCGCCACCGGCCGCGTCGCCTTCGTCGTCTCCACCGAGGGCGGCGTCGACATCGAGACGGTCGCCCATGACACGCCGGAGAAGATCATCACCTTCTCCGTCGACCCGGCCACCGGCGCGATGCCCCACCACGGCCGCACCGTCGCCAAGGCCCTGAAGCTCACCGGCCCGCTCGCCAAGCAGGCGGAAGACCTCGTCGCCCGCCTCTACCGCGCCTTCACCGAGAAGGACATGGCGATGCTCGAGATCAACCCGCTGATCGTCACCAAGGGCGGCGACCTGAAGTGCCTCGACGCCAAGGTGTCGTTCGATTCGAACGCCCTCTACCGCCACCCGGAAGTGGTGGAGCTGCGCGACGTCACCGAGGAGGACGAGAAGGAGATCGAGGCGTCGAAGTACGACCTCTCCTACATCGCCCTCGAGGGCACCATCGGCTGCATGGTCAACGGCGCCGGCCTCGCCATGGCGACGATGGACATCATCAAGCTCTATGGCGAGGAGCCGGCGAACTTCCTCGACGTCGGCGGTGGCGCCAGCAAGGAGAAGGTGACGGCCGCCTTCAAGATCATCACCGCCGATCCGGCCGTGAAGGGCATCCTCGTCAACATCTTCGGCGGCATCATGCGCTGCGACATCATCGCGGAGGGCGTCATCGCCGCCGTGAAGGAGGTCGGGCTCAAGGTGCCGCTGGTCGTTCGCCTCGAGGGCACCAACGTCGAACTCGGCAAGAAGATCTTGTCGGAGTCCGGCCTCAACGTCATCGCCGCCGACGACCTCGACGACGCCGCCGCGAAGATCGTCGGGGCGGTGCGGGGCTGATCCCCGCGTCCGCCCGACAGCCGCTCCGCACCGCCGTCGCCCGAAGCTAGCGAGCCCCCCATGTCCATCCTCATCGACGCGAACACCAAGGTCATCTGCCAGGGCTTCACCGGCAAGACCGGAACCTTCCACTCCGAGCAGGCCGTCGCCTACGGAACGAAGATGGTCGGCGGCGTCAGCCCCGGCAAAGGCGGCTCGACCCATCTCAGCCTGCCGGTGTTCGACACCGTCGGCGAGGCGGTGGCGGCGACCGGCGCCGACGCGAGCGTCATCTACGTGCCGCCGCCCGGCGCTGCCGACGCCATCTGCGAGGCGATCGATGCCGGCGTGTCGCTGATCGTCTGCATCACCGAGGGCATCCCGGTGCTCGACATGGTGCGCGTCAAGCGGGCGCTGGAAGGCTCGAAGTCGCGCCTGATCGGTCCGAACTGCCCCGGCGTGATGACGGCGGGCGAATGCAAGATCGGCATCATGCCGGGCTCGATCTTCAACCCCGGCTCGGTCGGCATCGTCTCGCGCTCCGGCACGCTCACCTATGAGGCGGTGTTCCAGACGACGCGCGAGGGCCTCGGCCAGACGACCGCCGTCGGCATCGGCGGCGACCCGGTGAAGGGCACCGAGTTCATCGACATGCTGGAGATGTTCCTCGCCGACGAGAAGACGAAGTCGATCGTCATGATCGGCGAGATCGGCGGCGACGCCGAGGAGAGTGCCGCCCAGTTCATCGCCGACGAGGCCAAGCGCGGCCGCAGGAAGCCGATGGTCGGCTTCATCGCCGGTCGCACCGCGCCTCCGGGTCGCCGCATGGGTCATGCTGGTGCCATCATCTCGGGTGGTTCTGGCGGTGCCGAGGCGAAGATCGAGGCGATGGAGGCCGCGGGTATCCGCGTCTCGCCGTCGCCGGCCCGGCTCGGCAAGACGCTGGTGGAAGTGCTGAAGGGCTGACAGCCGGCCTCGGCGAAGCAAGGCCGGCGACAGGCCTGACGACCAAAGCGGAGCGACGGGAGACGCTCCGCCGCATTCGAACGGGCCGGAGGGGCGGGCCCGACCGCTGGAGGAAGGCGACGCCCAAACCGGGGTCGCGACAAGAAAGGGAGCCGGGAAACCCGGTTCAGACGGACACCGATGGCCCGACAGGACGTGAACGCCGCCTTGCAGGCGACTTCCTTCCTCTATGGCGGCAATGCCGCCTATATCGAGGATCTCTACGAGCGCTTCCGGCAGGATCCCGCCGCCGTCGATGCCGAATGGCGCGAGTTCTTCGCCGCCCTGAAGGACGACCAGACCGCGCCGGCACGCCCCGTCTCCGCTGCCGACTGGGCGCGGCCCGACTGGCCGGTGCCGATGAACGGCGAGTTGGTCGCCGCCTTCGACGGCAACTGGGAGCCGATCGCCGTCGCCGTCGAAAAGAAGGTCAAGGCGAAGGCGCAGACCGCCGGCGTGGCGATCAGCGACGCCGACGTGCTGCGCTCCACCCGCGATTCCGTCCGCGCCATCATGATGATCCGCGCCTACCGGATGCGCGGCCACCTCTATGCGAGCCTCGATCCGCTCGGCCTCGCGCCGCCGCGCGATCACGAGGAGTTGCACCCGTCCTCCTACGGCTTCACCGAGGCCGACTGGGACCGCAAGATCTTCCTCGACAACGTGCTCGGGCTCGAGTTCGCCACCATCCGCGAGATGCTGGCGATCCTGCGCCGCACCTATTGCTCGACCATCGGCGTCGAGTTCATGCACATCTCCGATCCGGCCGAGAAGGCCTGGATCCAGGAGCGCATCGAGGGCCCCGACAAGTTCATCTCCTTCACCCCCGAGGGCAAGAAGGCGATCCTCAACAAGCTCGTCGAGGCCGAGGGCTTCGAGAAGTTCATCGACGTCAAGTACACCGGCACCAAGCGTTTCGGCCTCGATGGCGGTGAATCGCTGATCCCGGCGCTCGAGCAGATCATCAAGCGCGGCGGCCACCTCGGCGTGCGCGACATCGTCTTCGGCATGGCCCACCGCGGCCGCCTCAACGTGCTCGCCCAGGTGATGGGCAAGCCGCACCGGGCGATTTTCCACGAGTTCAAGGGCGGCTCCTACGCCCCCGACGAGGTCGAGGGCTCCGGCGACGTGAAGTATCACCTCGGCGCCTCGTCGGACCGCGAGTTCGACAGCAACAAGGTGCACCTGTCGCTGACGGCCAACCCCTCGCACCTCGAGATCGTCGATCCGGTCGTGCTCGGCAAGGCGCGCGCCAAGCAGGACCAGCTCGGCGACGTCGACCGCACCCAGGTGCTGCCGCTGTTGCTGCACGGCGACGCCGCGTTCGCAGGACAGGGCGTGGTCGCCGAGTGCCTCGGCCTCTCCGGCCTGAAGGGTCACCGCACCGGCGGCTCGATCCACTTCATCATCAACAACCAGATCGGCTTCACGACGAACCCGCGCTATTCGCGCTCGTCGCCCTACCCCTCCGACGTCGCCAAGATGATCGAGGCGCCGATCTTCCACGTCAACGGCGACGACCCGGAAGCCGTCGTCTACTGCGCCAAGATCGCCACCGAATTCCGCCAGGCCTTCCACAAGCCCGTCGTCGTCGACATGCTGTGCTATCGCCGCTACGGCCACAACGAGGGCGACGAGCCGGCGTTCACCCAGCCGCTGATGTACAAGAAGATCCGCGGCCAGCCGACGACGCTCGAGATCTATTCGAAGAAGCTCGAAGGCGAGGGACTGCTGAAGGCCGGCGAGATCGACGGCATGCGCGCCACCTGGCGCCAGCGCCTCGAGGAGGAGTTCGAGGCCGGCCAGCACTACAAGCCGAACAAGGCCGATTGGCTCGACGGGCGCTGGACCGGGTTGCGGCAGGCCGAAAGCGAGGACGACCCTCGCCGCGGCCAGACCGGTATGCCGATCGAGCGTTTGCACGACATCGGCGAGAAGCTCGTCGCCGTGTCGCCGGGCCTCGAGGTTCACCGCACCATCCGCCGCTTCCTCGACGGCCGCGCCAAGATGATCGAGACGGGCGAAGGGATCGACTGGGCGATGGCCGAGGCGCTCGCCTTTGGCTCCCTGCTCGTCGAGGGCCATCCGGTCCGCCTCTCCGGCCAGGACGTCGAGCGTGGCACGTTCTCGCAGCGCCACTCGGTCCTCTTCGACCAGAACACCGAGGAGCGCTACATCCCGCTCAACAACCTCGCGCCGGAGCAGGGCCGCTACGAGGTCATCAACTCGATGCTCTCGGAAGAGGCGGTGCTTGGCTTCGAGTATGGCTACTCGCTGTCGGAGCCGAACTGCCTGACGCTGTGGGAGGCCCAGTTCGGCGACTTCGCCAACGGTGCCCAGGTCATCTTCGACCAGTTCATCTCGTCGGGCGAGCGCAAGTGGCTGCGCATGTCGGGCCTCGTCTGCCTGTTGCCGCACGGCTACGAAGGCCAGGGTCCCGAGCACTCTTCAGCCCGCCTCGAGCGCTTCCTGCAGATGTGCGCCGAGGACAACATGCAGGTGGCGAACTGCTCGACGCCGGCCAACTACTTCCACGTGCTGCGCCGGCAGCTGACGCGCGAGTTCCGCAAGCCACTGATCCTGATGACGCCGAAGTCGCTGCTGCGCCATAAGCGCTGCGTGTCGCGGCTCGACGAGATGGCGGCGGGTTCGACCTTCCACCGTATCCTGTGGGACGACGCCCAGTTCGCGCCGCACCTGACGACGACGCGGCTCGTCGCCGACGACAAGATCCGCCGTGTCGTGCTGTGTAGCGGCAAGGTCTACTACGACCTGCTGGAGGAGCGCGAGAAGCGCGGCGTCGACGACGTCTACCTGCTGCGGGTCGAGCAGCTTTATCCGTTCCCGACCAAGGCATTGGCTGGCGAGCTCGCGCGGTTCCCGAATGCCGACGTCGCCTGGTGTCAGGAAGAGCCGAAGAACATGGGGTCCTGGACCTTCGTCCAGCCCTATCTCGAGTGGGTGCTGCCGCAGGCGAAGCTGAAGGTCGATCGGCCGAAATATGCCGGTCGCCCCGCCTCCGCCGCGACCGCCACCGGGCTGATGTCGAAGCACGCCGCACAGCTGCAGGCGTTCCTCGAAGAGGCGCTCGGCGGCTGACGGCACCCTGCACTTCCAGCGGTGCGGGCGCTCGCCCGCGCTCAGACAAGAATGGATGAAGGCGAAGCGATGGCCACGGAAATCCGCGTCCCGACGCTTGGTGAATCGGTCAGCGAAGCGACCATCGCCCAGTGGTTCAAGAAGCCCGGCGACACCGTCAGCGCCGACGAGCCGCTGGTCGAGCTCGAGACCGACAAGGTGACGATCGAGGTGCCGGCACCGGCCTCCGGCGTCCTCGCCGACGTGCTGGTACGCGACGGCGAGACCGTCGGCGTCGGCGCCCTGCTCGGCATGATCGATGCCGCCGGCGCATCGTCGGCCACCGCGACCGGTTCGCCCGAGAAGAAGACCGAGACCACCGCGCCGATCAATGCCGGGCCGGAGCAGGTCGTGCCGAAGGCGGAAGCCGCCAAGTCCGCCGGCAAGTCTGCGCCCACTGACAAGCCGGCGCCGGCCGATACGCCGCTCGCCCCGTCGGTGCAGAAGCTCGTCACCGAGAACCGCCTCGACCCGGCCAACATCGAGGCCAGCGGCCGCGGTGGCCGTCTTACCAAGGGCGACGTGCTCGCCGCGATGGAGACGGTTGGCAAGCCGGCAGCGGCGCCGCCTCCGGTGGTGGCGCGTGCCTCGTCTTCCGCCAATGACGCGGGTCGCGAAGAGCGCGTTCGCATGTCGAAGCTGCGCCAGACGATCGCCCGACGCCTCAAGGAGGCGCAGAGCTCGGCCGCCATGCTGACGACGTTCAACGACGTCGACATGTCGGCCGTCATGCAGCTCCGCAAGGACTACAAGGATATCTTCGAGAAGAAGCACGGCGTCCGGCTCGGCTTCATGGGCTTCTTCGTGAAGGCGGCAATCCAGGCGCTGCACGAGATCCCGAACGTCAATGCCGAGATCGACGGCACCGACATCATCTACAAGAACTACTACCACATCGGCGTGGCCGTCGGCACCGACAAGGGCCTGGTCGTTCCGGTGGTGCGCGATGCCGATCGGCTCTCCATCGCCGGCATCGAGAAGGCGATCAATGGCCTCGGCAAGAAGGCCCGCGATGGCCACCTCGGCATTGAGGACATGCAGGGCGGCACCTTCACGATCTCCAACGGCGGCGTTTACGGCTCGCTGATGTCGACGCCGATCCTGAACGCGCCGCAGTCCGGTATCCTCGGCATGCACCGAATCGACGAGCGGCCGGTGGTGAAGGGCGGGCAGATCGTCATCCGGCCGATGATGTACCTGGCGCTCTCCTATGATCACCGCATCGTCGACGGCAAGGAAGCCGTCACCTTCCTGGTGCGTATCAAGGAAGCGATCGAGGATCCGCAGCGCCTCGTCCTCGACCTCTGAGGTCCAGTCCGGCGAGAAGATAGGAACGTGGCCTTCGTCCCGCGCCTCGGCCCGAAGTCGTCCCGCCCGGCTGCCGCCGGGCGGCCCGGCAACCGCAAGGCGCGCCTCGTCGCCGCGGCGGCGGCCCTCGCCATCGGTACAGTCGTCATCGCGCTGTCGCTGTGGATGGAGAACTGGGGCCGCATCCTCGAGGGCGGGCGGCTGATGTTCATCGCCCCCGACTTTCTTGGCGGCTGGAAGGTGCGGGCGGAGATGTCCGTCTACCTGCGTCAGGTGGGTGGCGGTGGCCTCGGCGTCGGCGTCGCAATTTTTGTCAGCGACTGGCTGAAGCAGGCGCAAGCTCCGCGCCAGCCGCCGTCTTGATCCTACCGCGGCAGTGATCCACATCACTGACGTGCACGCGCGATCGGCGTTTACGATTGGTTGATCGAAACCGGCGAACGATGCCGTCGGCGCCACACTTCCGACATCGCCCTCGGGCTGATGCCGGGGCTTCAACGAAAGCGGATTGTACCCAAGATGAGTGGTTCTCAAGAGATCGCGGCGCTCAAGGTCGTGCGCCATGGCGTTCTCGTTGTGTCTTGGACCGACGGCTTCGTCGGCCAGGTTGACCTGCAGGGGCTGATTGGGCGAGGCGGCGTCTACGCCTCGCTCACCAACCCCAAGACCTTTTCCCACGTCGCCATCGCACCGGATGCGCTGTCCATCGTTTGGACGGATTGCGACGGCGATCGCATCGAACTCGGCTCCGCCTCGCTGCGGGTGCGGGCCGAGGTACGCTGCGGCTTCGACGCCGCCGCCTGATCGACCGTCGACGCCGTTTTAGCGTCGGCCTAAAAGTGCGGCCGAATCGGACGGTTCGGCTTCCGGGCGGCGCCGGCTTGGGTTATGCGTCGCACGCCGCCGCCCGAACCCTCCGGCGCCTCCGTTCGCACGGGCGGCGCCGCCGGCGGTGTGCAGGGTCTCTCGCCCTGCGGTCCGTCCAGTCAGCCCTGCGAGGAACCGACATGGCCGCCTACGACCTCGTCGTCATCGGAACCGGTCCGGGTGGCTATGTCTGCGCGATCAGGGCTGCCCAGCTCGGCCTGAAGGTCGCCGTCGTCGAGAAGCGCGCCACCCACGGCGGCACCTGCCTCAATGTCGGCTGCATCCCGTCGAAGGCGCTGCTGCACGCCAGCGAGCTCTTCGAGGAGGCCGGCCACGGCTTTGCCGGCATGGGCATCGGCGTCGAGCCGAAGCTCGATCTCGCCCGCATGCTCGATTTCAAGGACGAGGGCGTCGACGGCAACGTCAAGGGTGTCGAGTTCCTGTTGAAGAAGAACAAGGTCGACGTCGTCTTCGGCCTCGGCACCATCCTCGCCGCCGGCAAGGTGGCGGTGAAGGGCAACGACGGCACCGACGTGACGCTCGAGGCGAAGGCGATCGTCATCGCCACCGGCTCCGACGTGACGCCGCTGCCGGGCGTCACCATCGACGAGAAGCGGATCGTTTCCTCCACCGGGGCACTCGACCTCGAGACGGTACCGAAGCATCTCATCGTCGTCGGCGCCGGCGTCATCGGCCTCGAGCTCGGCTCGGTCTGGCGCCGCCTCGGATCGAAGGTGACGGTCGTCGAATATCTCGACCGCATCCTGCCCGGCATGGACCTCGAGGTCGCCAAGCAGTTCCAGCGCATCCTCGCCAAGCAGGGGATGGCGTTCCGGCTGTCCAGCAAGGTCGCCGGCGTCGAGACCGCCGGTGATGGCGTGAAGGTCTCCGTCGAGCCGGCCGCCGGCGGCGAGAGCCAGGTGATCGAGGCCGACGTCGTGCTCGTCGCCATCGGCCGCCGGCCCTACACCGAGGGTCTCGGCCTCGCCGAGGCGGGTGTTGCGCTCGATGGCCGTGGCCGCGTCGTCATCGACCAGCACTTCGCCACCAACGTGCCGGGCATCTACGCGATCGGCGACGTCGTCGCCGGCCCGATGCTCGCCCACAAGGCCGAGGACGAGGGCGTCGCGGTGGCCGAGATCCTCGCCGGCCAGGCGGGCCATGTGAACTACGACGCTATTCCGGGCGTGGTCTACACCTACCCGGAGGTTGCCGCGGTCGGGAAGACCGAGGAGGAGCTCAAGGCCGCCGGCATCGCCTACAAGGCGGGCAAGTTCCCATTCCTGGCGAACGGTCGCGCCAAGGTGAACCGCACCACCGACGGCTTCGTCAAGATCCTCGCCGATGCCAAGACAGACCGGGTGCTCGGTGTCCACATCATCGGCCCGAGCGCCGGCGAAATGATCCATGAGGCCGTGATCGCCATGGAGTTCGGCGCCAGCGCCGAGGACATCGCCCGCTCCACCCACGCCCACCCGACGCTGTCGGAGGCGGTGAAGGAAGCCGCGATGGCGGTGGACGGTCGCGCCATCCACATGTGATGGCGCCGGGCCAGCCGGCCCGGCTCGATCACTTCCGGTCGCCGCGCCTCAGGCGGCCGGCACCGCCGTGCTGCGCAGGTCGAAGGCCGCCGCCATCAGCGCGCGGGTATAGTCTGACTTCGGCGCCGTGAAGATCTCTTCCGCCGGCCCCGCCTCGACGACCTTGCCGTTGCGCATGACGATGACGTCGTTGGCGAGCGCCTTCACCACCTTGAGGTCGTGCGAGATGAACAGGTAGGCGAGGTTCCGCTTCGCCTGCAGCTCGCGCAGAAGATCGACCATCTGCGCCTGCACGCTCATGTCGAGCGCTGAGGTCGGCTCGTCCAGCATGATGAAGGCGGGCGCCAGCACGAGCGCACGCGCCACCGCGATGCGCTGGCGCTGCCCGCCGGAGAACTCGTGCGGATAGCGATGCCGCGCCGCCGGGTCGAGCCCGACATCGACGAGCGCCTCGGCGGCGCGGCGGTCGCGTTCCTCGAAGCTCGTGCGGGGCTCGTGCACCTTCAGCCCCTCGGTGATGATGTCGCCGACCGACATGCGCGGGCTGAGCGAGCCATAGGGGTCCTGGAAGACGATCTGGAGGTTGCGCCGGAGCGGCTGCATCGCCTTCCAGGAGCGGTTCTGCACCTCCTCGCCGAGCACGACGATGCGCCCATCCGACTGGATGAGGCGCAGGAGCGCAAATCCGAGCGTCGTCTTGCCGGACCCGGACTCGCCCACTACACCCAGCGTCTGGCCGCGCCGCACCGTCACGTCGACGCCGTCCACTGCCTTGATGTGGCCGACGGTGCGCCGCAGCAGCCCGCGCTTGATCGGGAACCACACCTTCAGGTCCTTCGCCTCGACGACGACCGGCGCCGACGGGTCGGACTTCGGCGGGTCGCCCTTCGGCTCCGCCGCCAAGAGCTGGCGTGTGTAGGCGTGCTGCGGCCGCGCGAACACCTCTTCCACGGGCCCGTGCTCGACGATCTTGCCCCCCGTCATTACGCAGACGCGGTCGGCGATCCGCCTGACGATGCCGAGGTCGTGGGTGATGAACAGGATCGCCATGCCGAGGCGGGCCTGCAGCTCCTTCAGAAGTGCCAGGATCTGCGCCTGCACGGTGACGTCGAGAGCCGTCGTCGGCTCGTCGGCGATCAAAAGCTCCGGCTCGTTGGCGAGTGCCATGGCGATCATGACGCGCTGGCGCTGGCCGCCGGAGAGCTGGTGCGGATAGGCGCCGAGCCGGCTCGCCGGGTCGGGGATGCCGACCGCCTCGAGGAGCTCGATCGTCCGCGTGCGCGCCGCCGACCCGCCGAGGCCGCGGTGCACGGAGAGGATCTCGCCGATCTGCCGCTCGATGGTGTGCAGCGGGTTGAGCGAGCTCATCGGCTCCTGGAACACCATCGTGATGTCGTTGCCGCGCACCCCCCGCAGCGTCCGCTCGTCGGCCTTCAGCATGTCCTTGCCGTCGAAGATGATCTCGCCGGAAGGGTGGCTGGCGGACGGGTAGGGCAGGAGGCGGACGATCGACAGCGCCGTCACCGACTTGCCGGAGCCGGATTCGCCGACAATTGCCAGCGTCTCGCCACGCCCGACCTCGAACGACACATGGTCGACCGCCAGCGTCGTGCCGCCGCCCTGGTGGAACGCCACGGACAGATCGCGGACCGAGAGGAGGGGAGGGGTCATGGCAGCTGGCACGTCATGTCGGAGAGCGGGTGGCGTCGGCGATGGCCGTCGCGTCGAGATCGATGAGCGCCATGCCCGGCGGCAGGCGGAGGCGAGTGTCGGCCGATACAACGCCTTCGCAAGCGGCAAGCTTCGCCGTCGCGACGTGGATGGCGTCGGGCAGCTTCAGGAGGCCGTACTGCGACCGCAGATCGGCCGCAGCCTCCAGCACGTCTCGGGTGACCTCGGACACGATGAACCGATCCGTCCCGGTCAGGATCGTCCGATAGAGCGCCGCGAGTTCGCTGTCCTGGTCCCGGAGCGGCCGCACGAGGAGCTCTGCCAGGGTGAGGAGGCTCGTTACCGCGTGCAGCGACGGCTGCGCGTCCAGCACACCCAGCAGTCGGCGAGCCGCATCGCTGCGCTCGTCGAACCCCTCGAATGCGGCGATGAAAACGTTGGTGTCCAGGTAGAGCCTCGGCACCGGCCATCCTCACCCTTCGCCGTCGCGAACGGCGCGCACATGCGCGAGGATACCGTCGACGTCCGCAAAGTTCGCGCGCCGCTGGCCGAAGAACCGCGAGAAGTGGCCCGTCGCCCGGTTGTCCGTCTCGCGTGCCGTCAACTCGCGCACCGTCACCTCGACACGGTGCGACGGGTCGATACCGCCGCGCAGGTCGGCCGGGAGTTCGCCGGCGGGCAGTTGCCTGACGAGGATCCTGTTCATGCTGGCACGGCTCCACGGTGGACCGCCGACGAGTCTATCACACGGCAAGATCGGCTCACGAAAACGTCTTGCGCGGGTCGAAGGCGTCGCGCACCGCCTCGCCGATGAAGATCAGCAGCGACAGCATGATGGAGATGACGAGGAAGCCGCTGATGCCGAGCCATGGCGCCTGCAGGTTGTTCTTGCCTTGGGCGAGCAACTCGCCAAGCGACGGCGAGCCCGGCGGCAAACCGAAGCCGAGGAAGTCGAGTGACGTCAGTGTCGTGATCGAGCCGTTGAGGATGAACGGCATGAAGGTGAGCGTCGCCACCATGGCGTTCGGCAGCATGTGGCGCAGCATGATCGTGCCGTTGCCGACGCCGAGCGCGCGCGCCGCCGTGACGTACTCATAATTGCGGGCGCGCAGGAACTCCGCCCGCACTACACCGACGAGCGCCACCCATGAGAACAACAAGAGGATGCCGAGCAGCAGCCAGAAGCTCGGCGCCAGCACCGACGACAGGATCAACAGCAGATAGAGCGCGGGGATCGACGTCCAGATTTCCAGCATCCTCTGGGCGATCAGGTCGATCCAGCCGCCGAAATAGCCCTGCACCGCGCCGGCGGCGACGCCGATCACCGAAGAGAACACGGTGAGGATCAGCCCGAAGATGACCGAGATGCGAAAGCCGTAGAGCAGCCGGGCGAGGACGTCGCGGCCCTGGTCGTCGGTGCCGAGCCAGTTCCAGTTCCACGCCGTGCAGGAGGGATCGTCGACGCCGAGCGGCATGCGCGAGCAGCGCTCCTCCTTGCTCAGCCGCCATGAGGGTGGCGCCGGCGCCGGCACGGGGATCTCGTAGTTGACGGTGGAGTAGGCGAAGCGGACCGGCGGCCAGATCATCCAGCCGTTCGCCCGGATCTCGTCCTGGATGAAGGCGTCTCGATAGTTCGTCGTGGCGAGGAAGCCGCCGAACTTCTCCTCCGGATAGTCGACCAGCACCGGGAACAGCAGCTCGCCCTTGTAGGAGGCGATGATCGGCCGGTCGTTGGCGATGAACTCCGAGACGAGCGTCACGCCAAACAGCGCCAGGAAGATCCACAGCGACCACCAGCCACGCCGGTGGCCACGGAAGTTCTGCCAGCGCCGCTGGTTGAGCGGCGACAGCGACCAGCGCGAGCGCGGTGGGCTCGCCGTCTTGGTCGTCGGCGGGAGAGTGTCGGCGCGCGCGTCCACGTCAGACCTCACGGCTCTCGAAGTCGATGCGCGGGTCGACCCACATGTAGGTGAGGTCGGAAACCAGGCCGACGACGAGGCCCATCAGGGAGAAGATGTAGAGGGTCGCGAACACCACCGCATAGTCGCGGTTGATCACCGACTCGAAGCCCAGCAGCCCCAGCCCGTCGAGCGAGAAGATCGTCTCGATCAGCAGCGAGCCGCCGAAGAAGGCGCCGATGAAGGCGCCGGGGAAGCCGGCGATGACGATCAGCATGGCATTGCGGAAGATGTGGCCATAGAGCACGCGGTTCTCGGTCAGCCCCTTCATGCGCGCCGTCATCACGTACTGCTTGCGGACCTCCTCGAGAAACGAGTTCTTCGTCAGAAGTGTCGTGGTGGCGAAGGCGCCGAGCGTCATCGCCGTGATCGGCAGCACAATGTGCCAGAGATAGTCGAGGATCTGCTGGTGCCACGGCAGGGTCGCGAAGTCATCGGAGACGAGCCCGCGCAGCGGGAACATGTTCCAGAACGATCCGCCGGCGAACAGCACGATGAGCAGCACCGCGAACAGGAAGCTCGGGATGGCGTAGCCGATGATCACCACCGCCGACGTCCAGAGGTCGAAGCGCGAGCCGTCACGCACCGCCTTTGCCACCCCGAGCGGGATCGAGATGCCGTAGGACAGCACCATCATCCACAGCCCGATCGAGATCGACACCGGCAGCTTCTCGAGAATCAGTTCGAGCACCGAGATATCGCGGAAGTAACTGTCGCCGAAATTGAAGGTCGCGTAGTCGCCGATCATCTTCAGGAAGCGCTCCAGCGGCGGCTTGTCGAAGCCGAACTGCTGCTCGAGCTGCTTGATGAATTCCGGATCGAGGCCTTGGGCGCCGCGATAGGTGGAGGTCGAGCCACCACTTCCCTGGTCCTGCACGCCGGTGCCGGCGAAGTCGCCGCCGCCGCCGCTGATGCGCGCCGTCGCCGAGGTGTCGGAGCCGGTGATCTGGGCGATCACCCGCTCTACCGGGCCGCCGGGCGCGAACTGGATGATGACGAAGCTCACCGCCATGATGCCGATCAGCGTCGGGATCATCAGGAGAATGCGGCGCAGGACATAGGAGGCCATCGTGCGTCCTCAGCCCGTCCGGCCGAGCTTCGTCGCCCGCCCGGCGTCCCACCACCAGGTAGTCTCGACCGGGAAGCCATAGCGCGGCTTTGTCGCCGGGCTGCCGAACAGGTCCCAGAAGGCGACATTGTGGGCGGCCTTGTACCAGTTCGGCACCCAGGGAACATCCACGCGCAGCACCCGGTCGAGGGCGCGTGCAGCCACCGACATTTCCTGGCGCGTCGGCGCCGCGATGATCTTCTCGACCAGCGCGTCGACGGCCGGGTTGGCGATGCCGGCCATGTTGCGGCTGCCGTTGGTGCGGGCGCTCTCGGAGGTGAAGAACTGCCGCAGTTCCTCGCCGGGCGTTTCCGGCAGCGAGAAGCGCAGGCCGGTCATGTCGAAGTCGAAGCCATCGGTGCGCGCCTGGTACTGGGCCGGATCGACGACGCGCTCGGTCGCCTCGATGCCGATCCGCTGCAGGTTGCGGAAGAACGGCTGGATGATCCGGCTCGAGGAGTTGTCGTTCTCCAGATACTCGATGGTGAACGGCCGGCCGGCGCCATCGACCAGCCGGTTGCCCTCGTGCCGCCAGCCGGCGGCAAGGAGCAGGTCGTTCGCCTGCCGCAGCAGGGTTCGATCCTGGCCGCTGCCGTCGCTGACCGGCGCCCGCCACGCCTCGCCGAACACCGCCTCGGGGACGCGGCCGCGGAACGGCTCGAGCAGCGCGAGCTCCTCCGGCGAGGGCAGGCCGGTCGCCATCATCTCGGAATTCTGGAAGAAGGATTCCGTGCGGCTGTAGAGCCCGTGGAACAGCGCCTTGTTCGACCACTCGAAATCGAAGCAGAGCCCGATCGCCGCCCGCGTGCGCGGATCGGCGAACTTCTCGCGGCGCAGGTTCATGAAGAAGCCCTGGGCACCGGACGGGCTGTCGTCGGCGAAAGTCTCGAGGCGCACGCTGCCGTCGGTGACGGCGGGGAAGTTGTATTCGGTCGCCCAGGTGCGCGAAGTGAACTCTTCACGGTACGTCACTTCGCCCTTCTTCAGCGCCTCGAACGCCACCTGGCGGTCGCGGTAGAACTCCAGGCGCACGACGTCGAAGTTGAAGCGGCCGCGGGCGGTCGGCAAATCGGCGGCCCACCAGTCGGCCACCCGGTCATACTCGATGAAGCGGCCCGGCTCGAAGCGGCCGATGCGGTAGGGCCCGGACCCGAGCGGCGGCTCCAGCGTCGAGGCGTCGAACGCGCGCGTTGCGTAGAAGGCCTTGGAGAAGATCGGCAGCGTCGCGATCACCATGACGAGCTGTCGCGACTGCTTGCCCGAGAAGCGCACCACGACGGTATCCGGCGCGCTCGCCTCCGCCGCGGTCATCTCCCGGATCGTCTGCGCGATGATCGGGTGGCCCTGCTCCTTCAGGATCGTCAGCGAGAAGGCGACGTCCTCGGCCGTCAGCGGCGAGCCGTCGTGGAAGCGCGCCTCCGGCCGCAGCCGGAAGGTGAAGGCGTTGCCGTCCGCCGACCGCTCGACGCTGCGGGCGACGAGGCCGTAAAGGGCGTCCGGTTCGTCGAGCGCCCGCACCATCAGGCTGTCGAAGAGGGTCTCGACGCGCGGCGGCGCATCGCCCTTCAGGATGAAGGTGTTGAAGGTGTTGAAGGTCTGCGGGTTCTGATTGTAGGCCCAGTTCGGCGCGGTGAAGACGATGCGGCCGCCCTTCGGCGCCGCCGGGTCCACCCAGTCGAACTGCGCGAAGTCGGGGCCGTATTTCAGGTCGCCGAACACCGAGATGCCGTGGCGCTCGCCCGCCGGCATCACGGGTGCGGTCGTCGCCGCTTCACCGGCCGCCTGCGCATCGGCACGGCGGCCGAAGCCGGCGGCGATCGCAGCGCCCGCCGCGATCGTCAGCACTGTCCGCCGGGTCGTGCCCCGCCGCGCCGTCCTGCCCGGCGCCGCTCCCGTCTCGGCGTCCTTAGGGCTCGTCACTGCGGTGCCCCGACCTTGGCGGCCTTGGCCTCGTCCCACCACCACGTGGTCGGGAAGCCGGGGGTGAGCATCGGCAGCGGCTCGGCGTGGCTGAAGCGATCCCAGACGGCGACGCGGGTGAACGGCAGCGTCCAGCCGGGCACGATGTAGTGGTTCCACAGCAGGATGCGGTCGAGCGCCTTCGTCGCGGCGACGAGATCAGCGCGGTCCTTGGCGAAGACGACGCGCTGGATTGCCGCCTCGACGGCCGGGTTCTTGATGCCGCCATAGTTCTGCGAGGCGGCGTGGTTGGCGGCGTCGGCCCCGAAATAGGCCCACTGCTCGTTGCCCGGCGACAGCGACTGGCCCCAGCCGCCATAGATCATGTCGAAGTCGCGCGAGCGCACGCGGCTCTGGAACTGCGAGGCGTCGACGCTGCGGATCGACAGGTCGATGCCGATCTTGGCGAGCGACTGCTTGTAGAGCAGGGCGACGCGCTCGAAGGTCGGGCCGTTGAGCAGGAGTTCGATACGAAACGGCTTGCCCTCGGCGTCGACGAGTTGGCGCCCCTGCAGCTTCCAGCCCGCCTCCTGCAGAAGCCGCAGCGCCTCGCGGAGGTTGTCGCGGACCGCCTGCGGCGTGTCGGAGTTCGGCGAGGTGTAGGCCGTCGTGAAGATCGTCTCGGGCATGAAGCGCGCGCGCTCCTCCGGCGTGAGGCCGGCGGCGATCTCCTCCAGGATGGTGCGCTCGGTACCCTCCGGCACCGCCTTGGAGGCGAGTTCGGTACCGTAGAAGTAGCTATCGACGCGGAAATACTGCCCGAAGAACAGCACCCGGTTCATCTCCGCGAAGTCGAGGGCGAGGTCGAGCGCCTTGCGCACGCGGGGGTCGGCGAACATCGCGCGCCGCTGGTTCGGGATGAAGCCGACCATCACACCGGAGCCCTCGTCCGGGAAGCTCTCGAGCTTCACCCGGCCGTCGCGGACGGCGGGGAAGTCGTAGGCCGTCGCCCAGTTCTTTGCCGTGCTCTCGACGCGCCAGTCGAACTGGTCGCCCTTGAAGGCCTCGAGCTCGGCGGTGTCGTCGCGGAAATATTCCCAGCGCAGCTCGTCGAAGTTGTTCTGGCCGACGTTGACGGCCAGGTCCTTCGCCCAATAGTCCGGCACCCGCTCGTAGGCGATGGTGCGGCCGGGCACCACCCGCTTGATCCGGTAGGGGCCCGAGCCGAGTGGCCATTCGAGCGTGCTGCGCGTCACGTCGCGCTTGTTGCCCTCGGCATCAGTGCCCTCCCACCAGTGCTTCGGCAGCACCGTCAGCTGGCCGACGATGTGCGGCAGCTCGCGGTTGCCGGTCTCGTCGAAGCTGAACGTCACCTCGTTCGGACCAGTGGCCTCGGCCTTCGTGACGTGCCGGTAGTAGTACTGCTGCTGCGGGTTGTTCTTCGTCAGCACCTGGAACGACCAGACGACGTCCTCGGGCGTCACCGGCGTGCCATCGTGGAACCTCGCTTCCGGCCGCAGGCGGAAGGTCACCGACGAGTAGTCATCGGGATAGCGCATTGACTCGGCGACGAGCCCGTACATCGACGAGGCCTCGTCGAGCGACGACGTCATCAGCGTGTCGTAGATGAGATTGCTGGCGCCGGCGGCCAGCGTGCCCTTCGGCACGACGAAATTCAGCGTGTCGAAGGTGCCGTCGGCGGAGAAGCGCGCGATGCCGGCCTTCGGGGCTTCCGGATTGACGTAGGCGAAGTGGGTGAAGCCGTCCGCATATTTCGGCGCGCCGATCAGCGCCGTGCCCGTCCGCCAGAGCGGCTCGCCGACAGAGACCGGCTCGCTCGCGGCCGCCGGCTCCGTCGCCGGAGCGCTTGCTGCCGGAGTGCCGCTGCCGTTCTCGGTCGCCGCGTCCTGCGCCGAGGCGGTCGCGGCGGTGAGGGGGAGGGCGAGGAGGGCCGTGAGGCCGAGGGCCACAAAGGAACGGATCATGCTGCGTCCGGGTCGGTTGATCGATCTCCGGATATTAGGGTCGCAGGTCGGGGAGCGACACCGTGCAGGCCCCGCGTGGAGAAAATTTAATTCGCCTTCGCCGCGCCGGAACGCCCGCGAGGCGAGCCGAAGCGTAGGCCGCGGCACGAAAAAGGGGGCGTCGCCGCCCCCGTTTCCTGGTTCCGGGCCCGGCTCCCGGCCGTGACGGCGCCGAAGATCGACGCCGGCTCCCTCACTGCGCCGGTGCCGCAGGCGCTGGCGCCTCTGCAGGCGCCGCAGGCGCGGGGGTCTCTGCCGGAGCCGCAGGTGCGGGGGTCTCTGCAGGCGCCGCAGGCGCGGCGGTCTCTGCAGGCGCCGCCGCAGCCGGTGCTGCTGCTGCGGGCGTCTCAGCCGACGCAGGCTCCGCCGGCGGCGTCTCCGTCGTGGCGGTGGCCTCCTCGACCGGCGGCAGCGGCACCGGGCTGTCGGCGAGCGTGCGCAGGTAGGCGACGAGGTCGGCGCGCTCCTGGTCGTTCTTGATGCCGGCGAAGCTCATCGCGGTGCCGTTCACGACGGCGCGCGGGTTGGCGAGGAAGGCATCGATGTGCGCGTACGTCCAGGTCTTCTCCTGCTCCGCGAACGCCTGCATGCCGGCGGAATAGCCGAAGCCCGGGTGGTGGGCGATCTCGCGGTCGATGACACCCCACAGGTCCGGGCCGACCTTGTTCGGGCCGCCCTTCTCGAAGCTGTGGCAGGCGATGCACTTCTTAGCAGCCGATTCGCCCTTGGCGACGTCGGCCTGGGCGAGCAGCACCGGCAGCGGTGTCGCCACCGGCTCGGGCGCGCCCGCCTCGGTCGGTGCCGCCTCGGCGACCTCGATCAGGTAGCCGGGTGTCGACGGCGCATGCGACGAAAACAGCAGGTCCGAGACGAAACCCAGCCCCATCGCGAATACGCCGGCACCGAGCACCGCGCCGGCCACCTTGTTCAGCTCGAAAGAGTTCATCGCGTCCCACTCTCGGAGGCGGCCAAAGCCGCTCTGCGCGGCCGCTACGGCAGCAGTCGGGGTCGTCCGACCACCCTTGCCCGTGCGTTGGCGGCGGCGAGGAGGCCGGCGGTTCCGGTCGCATCACTGGGTCGCGGCGCCGACCGGCGGCCGCGTTCCCCAACGGCGCGGAAACTAGCCGCTTCAACTCCGCTGTGTCCATGCCTATAAGTCCGCCGCGGCGTGAGACAATTCGACACCAAGCCGCCGCAGGTGCCGCCGCGGGCGCCGCCGCCCCGCTTCCAGCTTCCCGAGCTCCCCGACGCCTGAGTCCCGCATGGCCCGCCCGATCGTCGTCATCCCCGCCCGCATCTCCTCGACCCGCCTGCCCGGCAAGCCGCTCGCCGACATCGCCGGCAAGCCGATGATCGTGCACGTGCTCGAGCGCGGGCTCGCCGCCGGCATCGGCCCCGTCGTCGTCGCCTGCGACGATGCCGCCATCGTCGCCGCGGTCGAGGCCGCCGGCGGCGTCGCCGTGCTCACCCGCAGCGACCACGAATCCGGCTCCGACCGCATCTTCGAGGCGGTCGAGACGATCGACCCGGACCGCCGCCACGACGTCGTCGTTAACCTGCAGGGCGATCTGCCGACCATCGATCCGGCTCTGCTCACCGGTGCTGCGGCGCTGCTCGACGATCCCGACGTCGCGATCGCAACCCTCGCCTCGGAGATCGTGCGGGAGGAGGAGCGGACGTTGTCGCAGGTGGTGAAGGCGGTCGGCACGCCGATCGGTCCGCGCCGGCTGCGCGCGCTTTACTTCACCCGCGCCACGGCGCCGTGGGGAGAGGGTCCGTTGTTCCATCACATCGGCCTCTATGCCTATCGCCGCGCGGCGCTCGCCCGCTTCGTCGCGCTGCCACCGTCGCCGCTCGAACTGCGCGAGAAGCTCGAGCAGCTGCGGGCGCTGGAGGCGGGCATGCGCATCGACATCGGCCTAGTCGACGGCGTGCCGTTCGGCGTCGACACGCCCGAAGACCTGGCGCGCGCCCGCGCCGAGCTCGGCTGACGCCGGCCGCTTTTCATCGAGACTTCGCGAGGACCTTCCCCATGACCGAGCGCTTGCGCATCGCCTACCAGGGCGAACCCGGGGCGAACTCCCACATCGCCTGCCGCGAGGTCTATCCGGACGGCGAGCCGGTGCCGTGCGCCACCTTCGAGGACTGCTTCGCGGCGCTGGAGCAGGGCACGGTCGATCTCGCGATGATCCCGATCGAGAACTCCGTCGCCGGCCGCGTCGCCGACATCCACCACCTTTTGCCGGAAGCCGACGTCCATATCATTGGCGAGCACTTCCTGCCGATCCGCCACCAGTTGATGGGCGTGCGCGGTGCGACGCTCGCCGGGCTGAAGACCGTGCAGAGCCACGTGCAGGCGCTCGGGCAGTGCCGCCAGACGATCCGTCGGCTCGGCATCGTGCCGCTCGTCGGCGCCGACACCGCCGGTTCCGCCCGCCAGATCGCGGAAGCCCGCGATCCGACCTGCGGCGCCATCGCCTCGCGCCTCGCCGCCGACATCTACGGCCTCGACGTGCTGGCCGAGGACATCGAGGACGAGGCGCACAACACCACGCGCTTCGTCATACTGTCGCGCACTCCGGCCGTCACGGCGCGCGGCGGCGGCCTGATCGTCACCACCTTCGTCTTCCGCGTCCGCAACGTGCCGGCCGCCCTCTACAAGGCGCTCGGCGGCTTCGCCACCAACGGCGTCAACATGACGAAGCTCGAGTCCTACCAGCTCGCCGGCCAGTTCTTCGCCTCGCAGTTCTATGCCGACGTCGAGGGCCACCCGGACGACCCGTCGCTGGCGCTGGCGCTGGAGGAGCTCGCCTTCTTCTCCGCCGAGCTGAAGATCCTGGGCACCTACCCCGCCGCGCCCTTCCGCGAGAAGATCCGCGAGCCGGAGGAAAATCGCGCGCTCCGCCCGACGCCCGCGGCGGAGTGATCGCCGCCTGCACGAGAATCCGCCGCGGTGCTCTCGCCGCGCTCGGGACAACTCTCGCAGGGCGGCGGCACGACAGGGGCGAGGCAGGCGGTGATGGAGCGTCCTGTTCGCCAGACCTGCGCGCAGGAACAAAAACGGCCGGCGATGATCGCCGGCCGCACATCCTTCCGTCACGGCCTCGGACCGCCGCGACCCTCGTCCGAGCCTAGTTGCACTTGTTCGGATTGTTCTCGCACTTCGACTTCTGCTTCTCGGCCTTGGCTTCCTGACGCTGCTGCTTTTCCTGCTTCTGAGCCTTCTGCTCCTGGCGCTGCTGCTTCTCGGCCTTGGCTTCCTGGCGCTGCTGCTTTTCCTGCTTCTGCGCCTTCTGCTCCTGATTTTCCTGCTTGGAAGCCTTCTGCTCCTGCCGGGCCTTCTGTTCCTGCTTGGCTTCCTGGCGCTGCTTCTGTTCCTGGCGCGCCTTCTGCTCCTGCCGTTCCTGCTTCGCCTGGTCCTCGCGGCGCTGCTGCTTCTGTTCTTCCTTGCGCGCCTCTTCCTTGCGAGTGTCCTGCTTCTTGCTTTCCTCGCGAACGTTCACCTTCTTGACGTCGGTCTCTTTCTTGTTGACTTCCTTCTTGATGACCGTCTTTTCGACCCTGACCTTCTTGACGACGTCGACCTTCTTCACCACCCGCGGCGGGTTGCGCACGACGACACGGTTGTCGTAGCGCGGCCGGTAGACGAAGATCGCATCGTTGTTGCGCACGCCCCAGGCCGGCCGGCGGGTGACGATCGTCACCTTGCGCACCGGCACGTTGCCGACACCGACATACTTCACCACCCGCTCACGGGCGAATGGCCGGTTCACGTAGAAGCGGTCGCGCGGCAGGTACCAGCGGCGCGGCGTGCGGTTGACGTAGACCACCGTCTCGCGCACCGGGTAGGCATACTGGTAGACGCGCGGCGAGACCATTCGAGCCGTCGGCACGAATACCCACGACTGCTCGATCGCCGGCTCCGGGGTGGCGACGTAGCCGACCGCGTATCCCTGCCGCGGCGGTGCGATCGGCGACCAGCCGGTGACGCTGTCGTCCTCGCTGTCGCGCCAGTTCACCCAGGCCGGCGCCCACTCGTCGCCCGGCACCCAGTACCAGCCATAGTCGTCGTCATAGCCCCAGCGGCCATAGTGGAAGGTCGCCCAGCCGAACGGCTCCTCGGACTCCCAGTACCAGCCGTACTCGTCCGTCCAGATCCACTGGCCGACGGTATAGGGCCGCCAGTCGGGGGAGACCCCGGTCGGGATGAAGACGTAGCCGTTGCCGGGATGCTCGACCCAGTCGCCATAGGGGGAGAGATCCTCGTAGAAGGAATCGATGTCGCGGGCTTCCTGGGCGTTCGCTTCCGTCACCAGCGACAGGCCGCCGCCACCGTTGACGACCGGCAGCGCCGTCACCGCCACCGCCGCGCAGGTCAGCGCCAGGATTCCCTTGCCGACGAGGCCCTTGCCCAGCCGGTCGGACCAGCGTCCACTCATACCGTTCGACGTCATCTCGGTTCTCCCGGCCGGACCGGCCACGCAGCCCTCTGCGCTCGTTCCACCCTGTTGGCACGAACATTGTCGTTCGTCTGCTGAACCTGACGTGAACGATCAGCACGGCGAAACGGTGGCGCTCCGCCGAGCTGTCGTCTTCACGAATTCTTAAGGCTTCTCAGCCGGGTACGGATCGGCGGGCGGTCTTGTCTACGACCAGGCGGCCGATGGCGTTGCGCACGATCGCCATGCCGGTCTCGCCCGACAGCGTCATGATCGATTCGGGGTGGAACTGCACCGCCGCGATCGGCTCGCTGACGTGCTCGATCGCCATCGCCACGCCGTCGGCGGTCTCGGCGGTGACGACGAGCTCCTTCGGCAGCACCGCGAGGTCGGCATAGAGCGAGTGGTAGCGCCCGACGGCGAAGCGGTCCGGCATGCCGGCGAACAGCCGCCCCGGCTCCTTCACCGTCACCTCTGACGGCTTGCCGTGCATCGGCAGCTCGAGCTGCCCGAGCCGCCCGCCGAACGCCTCGACGATCGCCTGCAGCCCGAGGCAGACGCCGAAGATCGGGATGCCGCGCGCCCGCGCCCGGGCGATCGTCGAGGCGCAATCGAAGTCGGTCGGCCGGCCGGGGCCGGGCGACAGGACCACGAGGTCCGGCCGCACCGTGTCGAAGGCCGTCTCCGCCAGGGGCGTGCGCAGCGTCGTCACCACCGCTCCGGTCTGGCGGAGATAGTCCGCCAGCATGTGCACGAACGAATCTTCGTGATCGACGAGCAGCACACGCACCGGATCGCCCGCCCGCGCCGCCGCAGCAGTCGCGGCCGCCGGCGGCGGGCTCGCCGCCTCGCGGATCGCCGCGCGCATCGCCGACGCCTTCAGTTCTGTCTCGCGCTCCTCCTCCATCGGATCGGAATCGAACAGCACGGTCGCGCCGGCGCGCACCTCGGCGACGCCGTCCTTGATGCGCACGGTCCTCAGCGTCAGGCCGGTGTTGAGGTCGCCGTTGAACAGCACCATGCCGATGGCGCCGCCATACCAGGCGCGCGGGGTGCGCTCGTGCTCCTCGATGAAGCGCATCGCCCAGCGCTTCGGCGCCCCCGTCACCGTCACCGCCCAGGCGTGCGACAGGAAGGCGTCGAGCGCGTCCATGCCCTCGCGCAGCATCCCCTCGATGTGGTCGACGGTGTGGATGAGGCGCGAATACATCTCGATCTGCCGCCGCCCGAGCACGCGCACCGAGCCGGGCACGCAGACGCGCGCCTTGTCGTTGCGATCGACGTCGGAGCACATCGTCAGCTCCGCCTCGTCCTTCTTGGAGTTCAAGAGCTTGCGGATCTGCGCCTCGTCCTCGATGGCGTCGCGGCCGCGGGCGATGGTGCCGGAGATCGGGCAGGTCTCGACGCGCTTGCCGCCGGTGACGCGCACGAACATCTCCGGCGAGGCGCCGACCAGCCACTCGCCACGGCCGAGGTTCATGAAGAAGCCGTAGGGCGCCGGGTTGATCGCCGACAGCCGCCGGCTCACCGCCGAAGGCGGCGCCGGGCAGCGCTCGGTGAACACCTGCCCCGGCACCACCTCGAACAGATCGCCGCGGCGGAAGTAGTCGATCGCCTTCTCGACCGTCTTCGCATACTCGCCCGGCGCATGGTCGCCGCGTCCGACGACGCGGTCGGCCGCCTCGAAGGCGAATTTTTCGCCGTCGCGCGGCAGCCCCTTCGTCGAGACCCCGCCGATGGCGAAGTCATAAGAGTGCACCGAGGCCTTGCGGCCGTAGTGGTCGACGACGAGGAACTCGTCCATCACGAACAGCACGAGGTCGCGCTGGTCGTCCGGCCGCGCGAGCTTCAGGGGCATCGGCTCGAACTGGAAGGCGAGGTCGTAGCCGAAGGCGCCGGCGAGCCCGAGATGCGGGTCCTCGTCGGAGCGGAACAGCGCCACGATCGCGCGCACCACCGAGAACACCGAGGGCTGTCGCGAGCGGTCCTCCTCGGTGAACGGCCCGGCCGGCTCCTTCACCGTCACGGCGATGAGGCCGGCGTCGCCGGAAACCGACGCCACGTCCGGCGAGGCTCGCAGCACCGTCTCGATCGCCGGCACGAGCACCCGGCCGCGATCGTTCAGTGCCGTCACCGTCACCTGCCGGCCGCGCGTCTCCACCGCCACTGGCGGGTTGACCAGCGCGAAGTCCCAGCGGGTGTAGCGGCCGGGGAACTCGTAGCTCGAGGAGAACACGGCGCCGCGCTCGGCGTCGAGCCGGTCGACCCAGGGCGCGATGGCGCCGGCGTAGGGAACCTCGCGGTGGCTGCGCATCACCGCGATGCCGCCGTCGGTGACGTAGGTGGTTTCCCCGGTGTGGGACATCGATCGACCCTTTCGTGCCGGCACGCTCGTGCCGGTCGGCGCTCTTGGCGAGCGCCCCTCTACCAGACTTGGGCTAAGGGGGAGACCGGTGTCGACACGAAAAAGGCCGCCCGGTCACCCCGGCGGCCCCTCGTCATCGCGTCCTGAAAACGTCGCGCGCGGGCCGCCTCAGAAGGCAGGCCACCACCACGCGCCGCTGTGCAGGTTCGTCGACATCGATGTTGCCTAGCTCATCCGCGTCTCGTCGACAAGCGCCTGGTGTGGCAATCTGGCGCTCGCGGCGTTGACCGCAGCGCGATTCCGCAGCTATCTCTGCAGCCTGGCCGACCCGTTTTGCGGCGGCTCTCCTGCGGGGGCGCGGGACAACCGATGGATCGTGCGTCCAGACCATCCGAGGCGGGGCGGATGGCGGATAGCGGAGGGCGACCGTTCATGGCAATCGAGCGCGACAAGGCACCCGGCGAGGCAGTGGAAACGGCAGAGAGCAGCCTCGGGCTGACGCGGCGCGAACTCGTCGCCGGCGGCCTCGCGCTGACGGCGGCGTTCGCCGCCGGCCTGGCGCCGGCCTTCGCCCAGAGCAACGCCTCGAAGTGGTTCAACGGCACCACCGAGGACAATGGCGTCGTCTTCAATGCGACGAAGTTCGCGGTCATCAAGCCGCAGTGGAAGCGGCAGATCGTGCAGTACTACAGCACCGAGCCGCAGGGCACCGTCGTCATCGATACGCGGCACCACTTCCTCTACGTGATCTTCGAGAACAACACCGCGCTGCGCTACGGCGTCGGCGTCGGCAAGGAAGGCTTCAAGTGGTACGGCACGGCGCAGGTCGACCGCAAGGCGATCTGGCCGACCTGGACACCACCGCCCGAGATGCTGCTGCGCCGGCCGGACCTGCCGCGCTTCATGGCGGGCGGCGCCGACAACCCGCTCGGGCCGCGCGCCCTCTATCTCTACCGCGGCGGCACCGACCTCGGTTACCGGGTGCACGGCACCACCGAGCCGTGGAGCATCGGCTCGGACGTCTCGAGCGGCTGCATCCGGATGTTCAATGAGGACGTCATCGACCTTTACCAGCGCGTGCCGATCGGCACCAAGGTGCTGGTGCTGCCGCACATCGCCGAGAAGGCGACCTGAGCCGTCGCAGCCGGAGCGGCTGCGGCGGGCGAGACCGATCGAGCATGGGGGACTCGGCCGCAGCCGGCTTTGTCGGCGCGGTCGAACGGAGGGCTGGCCGCGTGTTGATGACTTCCTTCTCGGATTGCGCGGGTCGGTTCGCGCGCGCCGCGGCCGTCGGTTGCGCGCTGCTGCTGGCGGCATGCTCGGGCGGTTCGGTCGATCAGGTGTTGGCTCCCGCGCCGACCGCCACCGATGCACCGGCGATGGCCGGCCTCGCGATGGCACCGGGCAGCGAGGAGGACTTCATGGTCAATGTCGGCCGGCGGGTCTTCTTCAAGGCCGGCTCCGACGAACTCGATCAGACCGCCATCGTCACCCTCGACAAGCAGGCCGTCTGGCTCAACCAGTACCCGTCCTGGCGGGCGCGCGTGCAGGGCTTCGCCGACGACAGCGGCTCGGCCGACGCGCAGGTGGCGCTGTCGGCGCGCCGTGCCGAGGCGGTGAAGGCCTTCCTGGTCTCGCGCGGTGTCGCCGCCGACCGGCTGCGCGCCAAGGGCTACGGCCGTGACCGCCTCGTCCGCGATTGCCCGGAGATCGAGTGCAAGTCGCAGAACCGGCGCGTCATCACCAATCTCGACGACGACGACCTCGCGTCCTGACGGTCAGGCCCGGAGACCCGGCTTCCTGACGGTCACGGCCGCCGGTGGTGCGCGCGCCGACGGCTGGGCACGCCGCGGCGGGCTCGCTATTGTCCGGCCACGGCGGACGCGCCGCCTTGAGTTCGTGGGGATCCGAAATGCCGTTCCGCCCGTCAACGTTCCGCCTGACGCTCGCCCCGCTCGCCGTCGCCCTCTCCCTGGTGCTGCCGGGCGCCGCCTCCGCCGCGTGTCCCGACGACGCGACGGTCGCGGCCTTCGCCAAGGCCTATCTCGCCAAGCAGCCGGTCGAGGCGTTCGGCACGGGGCTCGATGCGGCGGATGCCGCCTGCGCCCGTAACAAGCTCGTCGCCGACCTCGAGAAGACCCTCGGCCCGGTCGTCGGCTACAAGGCTGGCCTCACCAACAAGGCCGTGCAGGAACGTTTCGGCGCCACGGCGCCGGTGCTCGGCGTCCTGCTGCAGGACATGATCCTCGATGCCGGCGCGCAGATCTCGCCGAACTTCGGCATCAAGCCGGTCTACGAGGCCGACATGGTGCTCGTTGTCGCCGATGAAGGCATCAATGCCGCCGGCACGCCCGAGGAGGCGCTGCTGCACATCGCCGGCGTGCGGCCGTTCATCGAGCTGCCGGACCTCATGCTCGCCGACCCGAAGCAGATCACCGGCTCGGTGCTGGCGGCCGCCAATGTCGGCGCGCGGCTCGGCGTGCTCGGCGAGATCGCCCCGCTCGATACTTCGCCCGCCGGCGTCGCCGCGCTCGCCAATGTCGAGGTCGTGCTGACCGACGGCGACGGCACCGTGCTCGCCCAGTCGCCGGGCTCCGCCGTGCTCGGCAACCCGCTGAATGCCGTCATCTGGGTCGCCCAAGAACTCGCCGCCGAGGGCAAGGCACTGAAGGCCGGCGACCTCGTTTCCGTCGGCTCGTTTTCGCCGCTGACGCCGCCGAAGCCCGGCCAGATCGTCACCGTCACCTACAAGGGCCTGCAGGGCGAGCCGTCGGTGAGCGTCCAGTTCAACGACGAATAGGACGGCGCGGCGCCGCACCTTGGCCCGCTCTCCGTCTCGCCGCGCCGCCGCTGCCACGACCGGACAGCCGACGGAGCATTGCGGCGGCCCGCCCGGCAACCGCTCTGGCCGCCGGACGAGCCGGGTGCTATAGCGCCCCCGCTTCATCGCCGTGACGGCCGTCCTCCCGGCCCCGGCGCACCCGCCGAACCCTTTTCCGCACGCACGCGAGGACCTCATGGCGAAGATCAAGGTGGCGAATCCGGTCGTCGAGCTCGACGGCGACGAGATGACCCGGATCATCTGGCAGTTCATCAAGGACAAGCTGATCCACCCCTATCTCGACATCGACCTCCAATATTTCGACCTTGGCGTCGAGCATCGCGACGCCACCAGCGACAAGGTGACGGTCGACGCGGCCGAGGCGATCAAGAAGGTCGGCGTCGGCGTGAAGTGCGCCACCATCACGCCGGACGAGGACCGCGTGAAGGAGTTCGGCCTGAAGGACATGTGGCGGTCGCCGAACGGCACCATCCGCAACATTCTCGGCGGCGTGATCTTCCGCGAGCCGATCATCTGCAAGAACGTGCCGCGCCTCGTCCCGGGCTGGACGCAGCCGATCGTCGTCGGCCGCCACGCCTTCGGCGACCAGTACCGCGCCACCGACTTCAAGGTGCCCGGCAAGGGCAAGCTGACGATCTCCTTCGTCGGTGATGACGGCACCAAGATCGAGAAGGACGTCTACACCTTCCCGGGCGCCGGCGTCGCCATGGCGATGTACAACCTCGATGAATCCATCAAGGACTTCGCCCGCGCCTCGTTCAACTACGGCCTGAACCGCCGCTATCCGGTCTATCTCTCGACGAAGAACACCATCCTGAAGGTCTACGACGGCCGCTTCAAGGACATCTTCCAGGAGATCTTCGACGCCGAGTTCAAGACGGAGTTCGTCAAGCACGGCATCACTTACGAGCACCGGCTGATCGACGACATGGTCGCCTCGGCGCTGAAGTGGTCGGGCGGCTATGTCTGGGCGTGCAAGAACTACGACGGCGACGTGCAGTCCGATATCGTCGCCCAGGGCTTCGGCTCGCTCGGCCTGATGACCTCGGTGCTGATGACGCCGGACGGTTCGGTCGTCGAGTCCGAGGCGGCACACGGCACGGTGACGCGCCACTATCGCCAGCACCAGCGCGGCGAGGAGACCTCGACCAACTCGATGGCCTCGATCTTCGCCTGGACGCGCGGCCTGATGCATCGCGCCAAGCTCGATGGCAACGCCGACCTGCAGCGCTTCGCCGAGACCCTCGAGGCGGTCTGCATCGAGACGGTCGAGGCCGGCTTCATGACGAAGGACCTCGCGCTCCTCGTCGGCGACAGCCAGGGCTGGCTCTCGACCACCGGCTTCCTCGAGAAGATCGCCGCGAACCTCGAGACGAAGATGGCGAGCTGGAAGTAAGCAGCGGCCGCCGGCGTCGGGAAGAAGCGGCGGCGGCTGCTCGTCCCTCCCCTGCCAGGGGGAGGGACAGACCGCGAAGCGGTCAGGGTGGGGCCCGTGAAATCACAGGCTCGGCCTCGACGGGCGTCGCATTCCGGATTGACGGGCCCCACCCTGGCGACCTGCGGTCGCCTGTCCCTCCCCCTGGCAGGGGAGGGACGACGTCTCGATTGCCGACTGCCGACTGCCTACTGCCGATCTTCCACGAACTCCACCGACCGATACCCCTGGAAATACAGCAGCGCCGTCAGATCCCCGTGGTCGACGCGGGCGTCTGCCTCCGCCGCCACGGCGGGCTTGGCGCGGAAGGCGACGCCGAGGCCGGCGTCGCGGATCATCGCGAGATCGTTGGCGCCGTCGCCGACGGCGAGCGTCTCCGACAGTGACAGCTTGAGGCGGGCGGCGAGCGCGTGCAGGCGCTCGCGCTTGGCGTCCTGGCCGAGGATCGGCTCCGTGACGCGGCCGGCGAGGCGGCCGGCCTCGATGATCAGCTCGTTGGCGTTGTGCTCGTCGAAGCCGAGGGCCGCGGCGACGCGCTCGGTGAACACCGTGAAGCCGCCCGAGACGATCGCCGCGTAGCCACCGTTCGCCCGCATCGTCGCGGCGAGCGTCGCCGCGCCCGGCGTCGCGACGATGCGCTCGCGGAAGACCGTCTCGACGACGCCGGCGTCCAGTCCCGCGAGCAGCGCGACGCGCTCGCGCAGCGCCGGCTCGAAGGCGATCTCGCCGCGCATCGCCCGCTCGGTGATCGCCGCGATCTTTGGCTTGAGCCCCAGTTCGGCGGCGAGTTCGTCGATGCACTCCTGGCCGATCAGGGTCGAATCCATGTCGGCGACGAGAAGCCGCTTGCGGCGACCCTCGGCCCGCTGCACGAAGACGTCGACCGGGCGAGCCCCGAGCGCGGCGCGCATCGCCTCCGCGAGGGCGCGCCGTGCGGTGCGGCCGACATCGCCGCCATCGGCGGCGAAGACGAGGTCCGCGGCGACGCCGGGCGCGAGCACCGTCGCTTCGGCCGGTGACGGCAGGGCGGCAACGGCGGCGGCCAGCGCGGCCTCGTCGATGGCGGGTGCGGCCGGGTTCGAGACGAGGGTGGCGACGAGTTTCATGCAGGAAATCCGGGGCGCGGGGGAACGCGGGGAGGGGCGCGCGCGGGCGATCCTGATAGCCGGGCCGACGGCGAGCGGCAAGTCGGCCTTGGCGCTTGCCGTCGCCCAGCGCACCGGCGGCCTCGTCGTCAACGCCGACGCCATGCAGGTCTACCGCGAACTGAGCGTCCTCACCGCCCGGCCACCGCCGGAGGAGGAGGCGCGCGCCGAGCACCGCCTCTATGGGCACGTGACGGGCGCCGAGGCCTATTCGGTGGCGCGCTGGCTCGCCGACCTCGCACCGGTGCTGGCGGAGGCCGCCGCGGCCGACAAGCCGGCGATCATCGTCGGCGGGACCGGGCTCTATTTCGAGGCGCTGACGCGCGGTCTGGCCATGGTGCCGGAGATCCCCGACGCGGTGCGCGAGAAGATCCGCCAGCAGGCGGCCTGCCTCGGCCCGGTCGGCCTGCACGCCCGCCTCGCCGCCCGCGATCCGGCGAGTGCGGCGCGCCTGCGCGACAGCGACCCGCAGCGGCTGATGCGGGCGCTCGAGGTGTTCGAGGCGACCGGCCGCTCGTTGACCGAATGGCAGGCCGAGCCGCCGCCACCGCCGCTGATGCCCGAGCCAGCCGTGCGCGTCGTCATCGCCCCCGACCGCGCCTGGCTGCACGGGCGCATCGCCGAGCGCTTCGAAGCGATGGTGGCGGCCGGTGGCGTGGAGGAAGCGGCGGCATTCGCGGCGCTCGGCCTCGACCCGACGTTGCCGGCGATGCGGGCGATCGGAGTCGCGCCGCTCGCGCGCGCGGCGCGGGGCGAAGTCGCACTGGAGGAGGCGGTGCAGCGGGCCGTCGTCGACACCCGCCGCTACGCCAAGCGGCAGGAAACCTGGTTCCGCAACCGGATGGGCGACTGGGGCCGGATCGAGCCGCGCAATATTGCGGAAGCTGCGGCGGATATCTCGCAACATCCGGAATTCGCCCCTTGACCGGCTCCGGGGGCGCGGCTAGGGTCCGCCCCGAAATCGACGGCGACTTCGGCCCCCGGGCCGGCGCTGCCGGACGGGACCCGAGAGACCATGAACAACCTGAAGCTTATCGTAATCGGGAGGCGCGCCGCCGGGATGGGATGACCATCCGGGTCTACGGTGGTGCGCACACGCGAGGCTCCTTCGGGGGCCTTTTTTATTGCCCGCGCGACTGGCGGGTGGAGACGGCGGGAACAGCCGAGCCGGAGTGAAGACGATGACGCGGGAGATGACGGGAGCCGAGATGGTCGTCCAGGCGCTGGCCGACCACGGGGTCGACACGCTGTTCGGCTATCCGGGCGGAGCAGTGCTGCCGATCTATGACGAGATCTTCCAGCAGGAGAAGGTCCGCCACATCCTCGTGCGCCACGAGCAGGGCGCCGGCCACGCCGCCGAGGGCTATGCCCGCTCGACCGGCAAGCCGGGCGTTTGCCTCGTCACCTCCGGTCCCGGCGCCACCAACATCGTCACGCCGCTGACCGACGCACTGATGGATTCGATCCCGATGGTCGTCATCACCGGCCAGGTGGCGACGCACCTGATCGGCAACGACGCCTTCCAGGAGTGCGACACCGTCGGCATCACCCGGCCGTGCACCAAGCACAACTGGCTGGTGAAGCGCATCGAGGACCTGCCGCGCATCCTGCACGAGGCCTTCTACGTGGCGACGAGCGGCCGGCCGGGCCCGGTGGTCGTCGACATCCCGAAGGACATCCAGTTCACCCGCGGCATCTACACGGGGCCGAAGAACGTCGTCCACAAGACCTACCGGCCGAAGGTGAAGGGCGACCTCGAGGCGATCCGCACCGCCGTCGAGATGATGGCGCATGCCAAGCGGCCAGTGTTCTACACCGGCGGCGGCGTCATCAATTCCGGCCCGGCGGCGAGCCAGCTGCTGCGCGAGCTCGTCCGGCTGACCGGCTTCCCGATCACCTCGACGCTGATGGGTCTCGGTGCCTTCCCGGCCTCCGACCGGCAGTGGCTGGGCATGCTCGGCATGCACGGCACCTACGAGGCGAATCTGGCGATGCACGACTGCGACGTGATGATCTGCGTCGGCGCCCGCTTCGACGACCGCATCACCGGCCGCCTGGACGCCTTCTCGCCTGGCTCGAAGAAGATCCACATCGACATCGACCCGTCCTCGATCAACAAGACGGTGAAGGTCGATGTGCCGATCGTCGGCGACGTCGCCCACGTGCTGGAAGACATGGTGCGGCTGTGGCGCTCGGAGGCGCACGTCGCCGACCGCAAGGCGCAGGAGCGCTGGTGGAGCGAGATCGACGGCTGGCGGGCGAAGAAGAGCCTGTCCTATCAGCGCCGCCGCGACGTCATCATGCCCCAGTACGCCATCGAGCGGCTCTATGCGCTGACACGCGACAAGGACGTCTACGTGACGACCGAGGTCGGCCAGCACCAGATGTGGGCGGCGCAGTTCTTCAAGTTCGAGGAGCCGAACCGCTGGATGACGTCGGGCGGCCTCGGCACCATGGGTTACGGCCTGCCGGCGGCGATCGGCGTGCAGCTCGCCCACCCGGACAGCCTCGTCATCGACATCGCCGGCGACGCCTCGGTGCTGATGACCATGCAGGAGATGTCGACGGCGGCGCAGTACGACCTGCCGATCAAGATCTTCATCCTCAACAACCAGTACATGGGCATGGTCCGCCAGTGGCAGCAGCTCCTACACGGCAACCGCCTGTCGCATTCCTACACCGAGGCGCTGCCGGACTTCGTCAAGCTCGCCGACGCCTATGGCTGCCACGGCATCCGCTGTGAAAAGCCGGATGAGCTCGACGACGCCATCGGCGAGATGATCTCGGTGAAGCGGCCGGTGCTGTTCGACTGCCGCGTCGCCAATCTCGCCAACTGCTTCCCGATGATCCCGTCGGGCAAGGGGCACAACGAGATGCTGCTCGGCGAGAGCGTCACCGACGAGGATCTCGCCGAGGCGATCGACGACGCCGGCAAGATGCTGGTTTGAGGGGGAAGCCATGCTGATGAAGGTGGAAGAGAAGAAAAACCCGATGCGCGCCCCCGATCCGAGCGAGAAGCACACGCTGTCCGTCGTCGTCGACAACGAGCCGGGCGTGCTCGCCCGCGTCATCGGGCTGTTCTCCGGCCGCGGCTACAACATCGACAGCCTGACGGTCTCGGAGACCCAGCACGACAAGCACGTGTCGCGCATCACCATCGTCACCACCGGCGCGCCGATGGTGATCGAGCAGATCAAGAGCCAGCTCGCCCGCCTGGTGCCGGTGCACCGGGTCGCCGACCTCACCATCGGCGGCGCGGCGATCGAGCGCGAACTCGCCCTCGTCAAGGTGATCGGCCGCGGCGAGGCGCGTGTCGAGGCGCTGCGGCTCGCGCAGGCCTTCGCGGTGAAGACGGTGGACGCGACGCTCGAATCCTTCGTCTTCGAGATCACCGGCGAGACCGACGAGATCGACCGCTTCATCGACCTGATGGCGGCGCTCGGCAAGGTGGAGGTGTCGCGCACCGGCATCGCGGCGATCGCCCGCGGCGCCGAGGGGCTGTAACCGCCGACAATGACGGACACGACGGCCCGCGCCCCTCCGGCGCGGGCCGCGTTGCTTCGTCGCGCGCGGCGGCTTATTACGCGCGTGTGATCTTCTGAGCCGGCGGCTGCCGGTCTTCCACCCGCCGAGCCTTCACACTCCGCCCAAGCAAGGACAGAAAAGCGATGCGCGTCTACTACGATCGGGATGCCGACCTGAACCTCATCAAGGGCAAGAAGGTCGCCGTCGTCGGCTATGGCAGCCAGGGTCACGCCCATGCGCTGAACCTGAAGGAGTCGGGCGTGAAGGAGGTGGCGGTGGCGCTGCGTCCGGGCTCCGCCACGGCGAAGAAGGCGGAGGCCGCCGGCCTGCCGGTGATGAACCCCGCCGACGCCGCCAAGTGGGCCGACGTGGTGATGATGCTCACCCCCGACGAGCTGCAGGCCGACATCTATCGCGAGAGCCTCGCCCCGAACATGAAGGACGGTGCCGCCCTCCTGTTCGCGCACGGCCTCAATGTCCACTTCAACCTGATCGAGCCGCGCGCCGACCTCGACGTGCTGATGGTCGCCCCGAAGGGCCCCGGCCACACGGTGCGCTCGGAGTACCAGCGCGGCGGCGGCGTGCCCTGCCTGATCGCCATCGCCCGGGATTCCTCCGGCAACGCCCACGACCTCGGCCTCTCCTATGCGAGCGCCATCGGTGGTGGCCGCGCCGGCATCATCGAGACGAGCTTCCGCGAGGAATGCGAGACCGACCTGTTCGGCGAGCAGGTGGTGCTCTGCGGCGGCCTGGTCGAGCTCATCAAGGCGGGCTTCGAGACGCTCGTCGAGGCCGGCTACGCGCCGGAGATGGCCTATTTCGAGTGCCTGCACGAGGTGAAGCTGATCGTCGACCTCATCTACGAGGGCGGCATCGCCAACATGAACTACTCGATCTCCAACACCGCCGAATATGGCGAATACGTCACCGGCCCGCGCATCATCACGGCCGAGACGAAGGCGGAGATGAAGAAGGTGCTCGCCGATATCCAGGGCGGCAAGTTCACCCGCGACTGGATGCTCGAGAACAAGGTCAACCAGACCTCGTTCAAGGCGACGCGCGCCGCCATGGCCGCTCACCCGATCGAGGAGGTCGGGGCCCGCCTGCGCGACATGATGCCGTGGATCAAGGCGAAGGCGCTGGTCGACAAGACGAAGAACTGATCGGGCCGACGTGGCCGCCGGCCGGGTCTCCCTCGGGGACCCGGCCCACCCGCGGCGCGGCGCCGACCGCGTCCGTCACACAAGATACACGGCGCAGCCGTAACCCCAGCTGAGCACTGGCTTGGGGGATCGCGCCATGAGTACGTCTACGGTCGTCGAACCGGCATTACCCACCGACGAGGGTGAGCACCAGCAGCACAGGAGCCGCTCGCGTTTCGATAGTCGCCCGAGCCCGATCACCATCGCCCTGTTCCTGATGCTGCTCGGCGGCGGTGTAGTCTTCATGATCTACTCCGTCTATACGGACGTCGCCGGCACGGGCACCGGCTTTCCCGGCTATCTCGCCTTCATGCTGCTCGGTCTTGCGCTGTTGATCGCGCTCGGCTTCGAATTCGTCAACGGTTTCCATGATACCGCCAATGCCGTGGCGACGGTGATCTACACGAATTCCCTGCATCCCAATATTGCGGTGATGTGGTCTGGCTTGTGGAACTTTCTCGGTGTGCTGCTGTCGTCGGGTGCGGTTGCCTTCGGCATCGTCTCGCTGCTGCCGGTGGAACTGATCCTGCAGGTCGGCAGCAAGGCCGGCTTTGCCATGGTCTTCGCGCTTTTGATCGCCGCGATCATCTGGAACCTCGGCACCTGGTACATCGGGCTGCCGGCCTCGAGCTCGCACACGCTGATCGGCTCGATCATCGGCGTCGGCCTCGCGAACGAGATCATGGCGACGTCCGGCGCGGCGACGAGCGGTGTCGACTGGGATCAGGCGGCGAACGTCGGCAAGGCACTGCTGATTTCTCCGCTCGTCGGCTTCGTCGCCGCGGGCCTGCTGCTGCTCGCCGCCAAGGTGCTGATCCGCAACAAGGCGCTCTATGAGGAGCCGCAGGGCAACAAGCCGCCGCCGCTGTGGATCCGCAGCCTCCTCATCCTCACCTGCACCGGCGTCAGCTTCGCCCACGGCTCCAACGACGGTCAGAAGGGCATGGGGCTGATCATGCTGATCCTGATCGGCACGGTGCCGACCGCCTATGCCCTCGATCGCGCCGTCCCGGATTCCTACATCCCGCAATTCCAGCAGGCGACGCAGGCCGTGCAGGCGGCACTGCAGCCGCTCACCGTCGGCATCCCGGCGCCGATCGATGCCAAGGCCGAGGTGCAGCAGTACGTCGCCTCGCACCGCCTCGCCCCGGACACCGTCGCCGCCCTGTCGGCGATGACCACCGAGATCGAGCAGCAGATCGTCGGCTACGGCCAGCTCAACAAGCTGCCGGCAGATGCGACGACCAACGTCCGCAACGAGATGTATCTCGCCTCCGAGACGATCCGGCTGATGCTGAAGGCCGGCAACCCGGTCTTCGATGCGACGCAACTCGCCGCGCTGAAGGCGTACAGGGACGGCCTCGACGAGGCGACGAAGTTCATCCCGCTGTGGGTGAAGATCGTCGTGGCGATCGCGCTCGGCCTCGGCACCATGGTCGGCTGGAAGCGGATCGTCGTCACCGTCGGCGAGAAGATCGGCAAGACGCACCTGACCTATGCCCAGGGCGCCTCGGCCGAGTTCGTCGCGATGGCGACGATCGGCGCGGCCGACGTCTACGGCCTGCCGGTCAGCACCACGCACGTGCTGTCATCCGGCATCGCCGGCACGATGGCGGCGAACGGCTCCGGCCTTCGCTTCGCCACGGTCCGCAACATCGCGATGGCGTGGGTCCTCACTTTGCCGGCGGCGATCATGCTCGCCGGCGGCCTCTACTGGCTGCTCGTCCAGGCGCTCTGATCTGCCTTGTGCAGCAGCGCTGGCCGCCTTCGGCTTCAGGCCGAGGCGGCCTCGGCGGCGCTGCTGTCGTGCTTGAGCGGGAAGGAGAGGCGGACGCGGGTGCCGCGCTCGACCGGATCGAAGACGATCTCACCGCCGAGTTTGGCGGCCATTGCCGCCACGATGCGCCGGCCGAGGCCGGTGGAGCGGGGTGCGTTGTCGGTGTCGAGGCCGACGCCATCGTCCTCGACGACGAGATCGCAGTGGTGCTCCTCGTGGCAACCGAAGCGCACCCGCACCGGGCCGCTGCCGTCGGGATAGGTGTATTTCTGGGCGTTGAGGATCAGTTCGGTGACGACGACGCCGAGCGCCACGGCGCGGTCGGGCTCGATCTCGATTGGCTCGGCCTCCACCGAGATCATCGCTGCCGACCGCTCGGCGTGGCCGGCGAGGCGGATGTCGGAGACGAGCGCGCCGAGATATTGGTCGACACCCACCGTGTGAACCTGGCCGGAGGCGTAGAGGCGCCGGTGCACCTGGGCGACGGCGATGACGCGGTTGCGCGCCTCGGAGAGCGCGTCGCGAATCTCCGCATTGGAGGCGGCGGTCGACTGCAGCTGCAGCAGCGCGGCGATCAGCTGAAGGCTGTTGCCGACGCGGTGGTTGACCTCGTTCAAGAGCATCGCCCGCTCGGTGGCGAGCGCCTCGAAGCGGTCGCGCGAGGCACGCAGCTCGGCCTCGGCGGCGTCGCGCTCGCGGCGCACCCGCACGGTCTCGAGCGCGCCGTCGATGGCGGCCTGCAGAAGTTCGAGAAACTCGCCCTGTAGGTCCTTGACGACATAGTCGACGGCGCCCGCCTTCAGAGCGGCGACGGCGACACGGCCCTCCTGGGTGCCGGTGACGTAGACGACCGGCGGCGGATCGGCCATGTCGCCAATGGCGGCAAGGGTTGAGAGGCCATCGCGGCCGGGCATGTGGTGGTCGAGGGCGACGACGTCGACGCCCCCCGCCGCGAGGCGGGCGAGGCCGGCATCACCGTCGGACGCGACCTCGACGCGGTGGCCGCGGCGCTCCAGGTGCTTCTGGACGAGCCGGGCGAGGCCGGTGTCGTCGTCGACAAAGAGGACGCGCACCGCCCGTTCGCCCATCACTCGGCCTCGAAAACCTGGATGACGGCGAAGAACGGGCCGAACTGCTGGATGGCGTTGGCGAAATTCTCGTAGTTGACCGGTTTCGTCACATCGATGGTGCAGCCGAGATCATGGCAGCGCCGGAACTCGCGCTTGTCGTCGGTGGTGGTGAGCACGCCGATCGCCGACAGGACGGGAGAGCCGGCTGGAACCAGCAGAGGTTGTCTGGAATGCCGAGGAGGCGTGTCGCTGGTGGTGCGTGGCAATCGCTGGAAATCCGGTGTGAGGATGCGAGCAAGTCTGCCGACGCCGGCCCCCGGTCCCCGGCGTTCCGACGCGATCACCTGCATCCAACCCGACAATCCGCAGGCGACAGATTGGTTCCATCACGTTCGTGAGATTGTCCGAAGCAGCCGCCGCGCGGGGTGGAGCGGCTGGACCGCTCGGGCTCAGGTCCCGCGGTCGAGCGCGTTCCGGGCGGCGACGCGGTGGTCTTCGGTGATGTGGGCGCGCACGATGCCGAGCACGCCGAGCAGCACCGTCACATCATCGGTGAAGCCGATGCCGGCGAGTATGTCGGGCACCATGTCGATCGGCAGGACGAAATAGGCGAGCGCGCCGAGCAGCATGGCGCGGACGCGCAGCGGCGTGCGCCGGTCGAGGGCGCAATAGTAGGCGGCGACCAGTTCCTCGGCGAACGGCAGGTGGCTCGCGGCGCGCTGCATCGTCGACCAGAAGCCACGGCGGACGCGGCGCTCGTCGGCATCGGCGTGCGCCTCGTGCGCGAAGCCGCCATAGGCGGTGTCGGCATCGAAATCGTCACCGGGATAGGTGGCGGAGGCGGACGGGCGGGGCATCGCGATTGTTCTCCGTGGTGTGCAGACAACGCCGGCTGTCGGCGTTGGTTCGCTTCTGGCAAATGGCCCCTGAGGCGAGGGGGTGCAAGAGGCCCAGCCGGGCGCGGCCTTGGCGGTGCCGGACCGGGGATGCTACCAAGCCCGGGCGGCACCACCGCGTGCGGGCCGAGGACCGCCTGAGCCAAGGACCGCCTGAGCCAAGGACCGCCTGAGCCGAGGACCGCTAGAGCCGAGGACCGCATGAGCCGACGCGACCCAGCACCGCCCGCTTCCAAGCCCTCCGCCTCCAAGTCCTCCGCCTCCAAGCCCTCCGCTTCCGCGCCGCCCGCCTCTCCGTCCCCCGCACCTTTGCCGCCCTCGGCCGAGCCCGAGGCTCGGATCGGCGTGCTGTTCGTCTGCCTCGGCAACATCTGCCGGTCGCCGCTGGCGGAAGGCGCCTTCCGGCGAGTGGTGGCGGCGCGCCGGCTCGAACACCGCTTCCACATCGATTCCGCCGGCATCTCCGATTTCCACGAGGGCGATCCGCCGGACCGCCGCGCCATCGCCGCCGCCGCCGCACGCGGCGTCGACATCTCCGGCCAGCGATCGCGCCCGGTCCGCCCGGGCGACTTCGTCGCCTTCGACTGGATCCTGGCGATGGACGGGGCGAACCTCACCGCCCTCGACGCGGCGGCGCCCGACCATGCGAGCGCCCACGTCGGCCTGCTGTTGGAGGTGGCGGAGGGCCGCGCGAAGCCCGTGCCCGATCCCTATTATGACGGGCCGGCGGAGTTCGCGGCGGTGCTCGACACGGTGAGTGCGGCGGCCGAGCGGCTAATCGACCGGCTGCTCCCACCCCCGCCGGGCGCGCGGCCCGCCGACGAGGCTCAGGACGGGCGGGTGGCCCCGGCGCCGAAGCGGCGCTCCACATAGGTCTCGACCATTGCCTTGAAGTCGGCGGCGATCGTCGGGCCGCGCAGCGTCGCCGCCTTGGCACCGTCGATGAACACCGGCGCGGTCGGCGTCTCGCCGGTGCCGGGCAGCGAGATGCCGATGTCGGCGTGCTTGGATTCGCCCGGGCCGTTGACGATGCAGCCCATCACCGCGACCTTCAGCGTCTCGACACCCGGATAGGTCTCGCGCCACACCGGCATCCGCGCGGTGAGGTGCGCCTCGATCTCCTGGGCGAGTTCCTGGAACACCGTCGAGGTCGTCCGCCCGCAGCCCGGGCAGGCGGAGACCACCGGCACGAAGGCGCGGAAGCCCATCGTCTGCAAGAGCTCCTGGGCGACCTTCACCTCGAGGGTGCGGTCGCCGTTCGGCTCCGGCGTCAACGAGATGCGGATGGTGTCGCCGATGCCCTCCTGCAAAAGCACGCCGAGGGCGGCGGAGGAGGCGACGATGCCCTTCGAGCCCATGCCGGCCTCGGTGAGCCCGAGGTGCAGCGCGTAAGGCCCGCGGCGGGCGAGCTCGCGGTAGACGGCGATCAATTCCTGCACCTGGCTGACCTTGGCCGACAGGATGATGCGGCTCGCGGCCAAGCCGATCTCCTCGGCGCGGTGGGCCGACAGGATGGCCGAGCGGACGATCGCCTCGCGCAGCACCGCCGGGGCGGGCAGGGGCGCGCTCGCCGCGGCGTTCTCGTCCATCAGGACGGTGAGGAGCTCCTGGTCGAGCGAGCCCCAGTTGACGCCGATGCGCACCGCCTTGTCGAGCTTCGCCGCGAGCTCGACGATCGCCCCGAACTGGCGGTCGCGCTTCTCGCGGAAGCCGACATTGCCGGGATTGATGCGATACTTGGCGAGCGCCTCGGCGCAGGCCGGATGGTCGGCGAGGAGCTTATGGCCGACATAGTGGAAGTCGCCGACCAGCGGCACCGGCACGCCCATGCGGGCGAGCCGGTCGCGGATCACCGGCACGGCGGCGGCGGCCTCGGGCCGGTCGACGGTGATGCGGACGATCTCCGAGCCGGCGCGGGCGAGGGCGGCCACCTGCCGGACGGTCGCCTCGATGTCGGCAGTGTCAGTGTTGGTCATCGACTGCACGACGATCGGCGCACCGCCGCCCACCATGACGCCGCCGACGTCGACGGCGACGCTGGCACGGCGTGGTGCCGGGCGGGCCTCGGCGGGCGAGGCGAAGTCTGCGGCGGGCGTGTGAGCGGTCATCGGTGTCGGTCCGGCGTCCCCTGCAGAGGCGTGCCAGAGGGGCGGGCGGCCGTCAACCGCGCTTGACGCGCGCGTTGACGAACATCAGCCCAATCACGACGAGGAAGGCGGCGGCGACCAGCGACCACGTCAGTGGCTCGCCGAGCAGGATTACGCCGAAGGCGACGCCGAACAAAGGCGTCATCGAGGTCGCCGCCTGCAGCGGCCCGGCCGGATGGCGGCTGACGAGGCGGAACCAGAACACGAAGGTGACGAAGGCGATCCACACCGTCTGGTAGGTCATCCAGCCGATCGCCTCGAACGACACCGGCCCGGCGATCTCCTCGCCGAGCAGCGCCGCCGTCGTCCACGCCATCGCGGCGGAGACGACCAGCTGGTAGAGGATCACCTTTTCCGGCGGGGCGGTGCGCAGGCGGGTGGCGCGGATCATCAGCGTCGTCGCCCCCCAGAGCGCGCCGCCGGCGAGGCAGAACAGGTCGCCGACGAGGCTCGCGCCGCTGGCGCCTGGCACCGGCACCCCGAGCGCCACGGCGACGCCGGTGAACGACAGCGCCAGCCCCAGCCATTGCACGCGTCGGAGCCGCTCGCCCGGCAACAGCCAGACGGCGCCGAGCGCGACGAAGAACGGCGCCGTATAGAGGAAGACGACGGAGCGGCTCGCCGCCGTCCACGACAGCCCGAGATAGATCAGCACGAACTCGGCGCCGAACAGCAGCCCGATGCCGAGGCCGTAGAGGATGGTGCCGTCCGGCCGGAACACCGGCACCCGGCGCACGAAGGCGTAGGCGAGCATCAGCAGCGCGCCGCCGGAGGAACGGATCGCCATCTGGGTGAGCGGCGGGATCTCCGCCATGGCGAGCTTGATGCCCGCCTGCTGCAGCCCCCAGCTGGCGCACAGCATCACGAGCAGCGCGATCACCGACGCGTCGAAGCTGCGGGCGCGCGCGGCGGCGATGGGCATCGGCGATCCGGTGATGGGGAGCGGGGAAAGGACGGCGGCGGGTGGCGTCAGTCGGCGACGGGCTGCTCCGGGGCATCGCTGCAGTGACGGCAGACACCGAGGATCTCCAGCGCCGCCGAGCGCGGCCGGAAGCCGGCCGGCGCGCAGGTGCGCTCGATATCGATGCCGACTTCGTCGGCGGCGACCTCGCCGACCTGGCCGCAGCGGTCGCAGATGAGGAAGACGAGCGGGCGGGCGGCGTCATGGTGGCCGGCACAGGCGACGAAGGCGTTCAGCCGCTCGATGCGGTGGGCGAGGCCGTTTTCGGTGAGAAAGGACAGGGCCCGATAGACGGTGATCGGCGCCGGCCGCGGCCCCTCGGCGGCGAGTTGCTCGATCAGATCGTAGGCGCCGACCGGGGCATGGCTGCGGGCGAGCGCGGCGAGCACGCGCCGCCGGCCGGGCGACAGCGTCAGTCCCTGGTCACGGCAGGTCGCTTCGGCGCGCGCCAGCGTTTCGGCGGCACACACGTGATGGTCGTGGCCGGCACGCGGGAACATCCCCGGCGCAGCATCGACGTCATCGTGATCGGCGTGTGGCGGGCGTGCCCCGGCCTGTCGTTCGCTCATCATGGAGTTACGTTAGCACGCCTGAAGGCGCCGCGTCGCCGCAGCGCAGCAGCATCTGGTTCGCAGCGCAGCAAGAGTTTACATTTGATGTCCGCAACCAGTGGAGAGACGAGATGCTGAAGGGCAAGAATGCCGTCGTGACGGGATCGACGTCCGGCATCGGGCTGGCGATCGCCCGTGCTTATGCGTCGAAGGGCATGAACGTGACGATCAACGGCTTCGGCGACGCCGCGGCGATCGAGGCGGAGCGAGCGAAGATCACCGCCGATTTCGGTGTGCAGGCGGCCTATTCCGGCGCCGACATGTCGAAGGCCACCGAGGTGGCGCAGATGATCGCCGAGGCGGAGGCGCGCTTCGGCAGCGTCGACGTGCTCGTCAACAACGCCGGCATCCAGTTCGTCGCGCCGGTCGAGGAGTTCCCGGTCGAGAAGTGGGACCTGATCATCGCCATCAACCTGTCGGCCTCCTTCCATGCGATCCGCGCGGCGGTGCCGGGGATGAAGGCGCGCAAGTGGGGCCGCATCATCAACACCGCCTCCGCACACGCCCTCGTCGCCTCGCCGTTCAAGTCGGCCTATGTCGCCGCCAAGCACGGCATCGCCGGCCTCACCAAGACGGTGGCGCTGGAGACGGCGCAGTTCGGCATCACGGTCAATGCGATCTGCCCCGGCTACGTCTGGACGCCGCTGGTCGAGAAGCAGATCCCGGAGACGATGAAGGCGCGCGGCCTCACCGAGGAGCAGGTGAAGCGGGACGTGCTGCTCGCCGCGCAGCCGACGAAGGAGTTCGTCACCGTCGAGCAGGTCGCCGCCTTTGCCTGCTTCCTCGCCACCGACGACGCCGCCTCGATCACCGGCGCAATCCTGCCCATCGACGGCGGCTGGACGGCCGAGTAAGACCTGTCTCCAGAGCCTTCCCGACGACGGAACGGCGCCCCTTGGGCGCCGTTCGCATATCTCCCCGCCGCCCCGCATCCCGGATCTCGCCTCCATGACCGACACCCGCTTCGACGTTCTCTGCATCGGCAACGCCATCTTCGACGTGCTCGCCTCCGTCGAGGAGGATTTCCTCGTCGCCGAAGGCCTGACGAAGGGCTCGATGCGGCTCGTCGATGCGGAGGAATCGCTCCGCCTCTATGGCAAGATCGGCGCTGCGGTGCGCATCCCCGGCGGCTGCGCCGGCAACACCGCCTCCGGCGTCGGCTCGCTCGGCGGCCGCGCCGCTTTCGTCGGCAAGGTGGCGGCCGACGAGCTCGGCGACGCCTACGGCCACGACATGCGCGGCGCCGGCATCCACTTCGCCACGCCGGCGCTGAAGAACGGCGCCCCCACCGCCCGCTCGATCATCCTGATCACGCCGGACGGCGAGCGCACCATGAACACCTATCTCGGCGCCTGCCAGGAGCTCGGCCCGGCCGACGTAGATGCCGCCACCGTCGAGGCGGCGGCGATCACCTACCTCGAGGGCTATCTGTGGGACCCGCCGGCCGCCAAGGAGGCGTTCCGCCGGGCCTCCGACATCGCTCACGCGGCCGGGCGACGCGTCGCCATCACGCTGTCGGATTCCTTTTGCGTCGACCGCTGGCGGCCGGAGTTCCTGTCGCTGCTGCGCACCGGCACCGTCGACACGCTGTTTGCCAACGAGCACGAGCTGAAGGCGCTCTACCAGACGTCGGACCTCGATACCGCGATGGCGGCGGTGCGCGAGGACGCTGGGCTCGCGATTGTCACGCTCGGCGCCGCCGGCTCGATGGCCGTCACCCGCGACGAGACCCATCACGTCCGCGCCCATCCGGTCGACAAGGTCGTCGACCTCACCGGCGCCGGTGACCTGTTCGCCTCAGGCTTCCTCACCGGCCTCGCCCGCGGCCTGCCGTTGCCGGACTGCGCCCGCCTCGGCGGCATCGCCGCGGCCGAGTGTATCGGCCACGTCGGCCCGCGCCCGCAGGCCAGGCTCGCCGACCTCGCCCGCCAGGACGGCTTCGAGATCTGACGGCCGCGCCGAGGCCGGGCGCGGCGAAAGGCAAATCCGGGGTCGCGGATGGGCGGCACGACCGGGAGGACGCATCACAGATGCTGATCGAGCCCCGCACGTGGGGCGAGCTGCTCGAAGCGGTCTACCAGATGAATGCGGCGACCAGCCCGCGCGGCTTCGCCGCGTCGGTGGTGGCGGCGATGTGCAAGCTCGTCGCCGCCGACATCACGTGTTTCCAGGTCTTCGACCGGGCAGGCGGGCGCATCATCACCGAGATGGTCCCGCAAGAGCCGTTCACCGCGGCTGAAATCGCCTATTACACGGCCCACGCCGACGACTTCCCGCTCATCGCCCACTATGGCCGGACGAACGATCCCCACGCCCGCCGCTTGTCCGACGTGATCGATCTGACGACCTGGACGGCCTCGGACTATTACCACAACTGCCTCGCCCGCCAGGATATGCGTTACTGCCTGGCCCTGCCGATCACCGTCGACGAGACGACGATCGCGGCGCTCTCCTTCAATCGGCGGGAGACTGATTTCAGGCTGCACGACTGCGAGCTCCTCGACGCCTTCGCGCCGCATTTCCGGCTCGCCTGGGCGCGACAGGAGAACCCGTGGGACGACCATCGTCAGGCCGACGCGCTCTGGCGCCTGCGGCAGCTCGGGCTCACCGCGCGCGAGAGCGAGGTGCTGTTCTGGATGACCGAGGGTAAGCAGAACCGTGAGATCGCGGCGATCCTCGGCCTGCGGCTCGGCACGGTGCAGGACCACGTCGCCGCCGTGCTGGCCAAGCTCGAGCAGGAGAACCGCCATGCGGCCACGGTCTTCGCGATCGGCGTGCTGAAGAAGCGCTGACCTCCCCACGCGCGGGGATAGGCAGGGTGACCGGCCGTTGGCATGCCGTCCCGGGGGCGTGACACGACGCATCATCGGCGCGTGCCGACTGCACGACGGAGGCCTTGTTGCCATGAGCTTCAATCCGGATGCTGAGCACGCCACCCGCCTGCTCGAGAGCTATTTCTACTGGAATGGCTTTCCGAAGCTGCTCGGTTGCCCGATCGAGACGGATTTTGCCATGGCGGACATCGCCCTCCTCGGCCTGCCACTGGCCGTCAACCCCATCGAGCGGACGCAGTACCTCGCCCCCCGCGCTGTCCGGCATCGCTCGCAGGCCTACCATCGCGGCCACCGCGAGTTCGGGATCAATCCCTTCGAGCTCGCCCGCATCTGCGATTTCGGCGACGTGCCGATCCCGACGCCGACGATCGCCGACCGCGCCGTCGTCGACATCGAGGCCTTCTATTCCCGCCTCGACGCCGCCGGCGCGATCCCGTTCACGGTCGGCGGCGACCACGCCTGCACGCTGCCGGTGCTGCGGGCGATCGCCGGGCCGAACTCGCGGCGGAAGGGTCCGGTCGGCCTCATCCACTTCGATTCCCACACCGACAGCTACGGCGACTCCGCCGGCGTGCACTGCCACGCCGGCAACGGCTTCCGCCTCGCCTGCGAGGAAGGCCTGATCGATCCGTCCCGCACCGTCCACGTCGGTCTCAACGGCCCGATGGTCCACCCGCAGATGGACGACTGGTCCCGGGACGCCGGCTACCGGCTGTTGTCGTTGCGGGAGATCGAGGAGATCGGTATCGCGGCCGCACTCGTCGAGATCCGCCGGGTGATCGGCGACGGGCCGGTCTACGTGACCATCGACCTCGACGTGCTGTCGCTCTCCGATGCACCGGCGGTGGCCGACCCGGAGGCGGGCGGGCTGACGATCCGCGAGATGCTGCGCCTGCTGCGCGGCTTCCGCGGCCTCGACGTCATCGGCGGCGACGTCGTTTGCTTCGTCCCCCACCTCGACCCGTCCCAGGTCACGGCGCTGCACATCAGCGCCATGATGCACGACGTTGTGACGATCATGGCGGAGGGCGTTGCCCGCAAGCGGGGTGCGGCGGTAGGCGGCGATGGCGCGGGCCGGGGCTGAGCGCGGCACGCAGGTTCGCCTCGGACTGGTTCTGCTGGCCGCCTCGGTCGTGCTGCCGGTGGCGGCGCTGCTGTTCCCGGCCGTCGGCCTGCCGGACGCCTCCTCCAACCTCGCCGTCAGCCTGCTCGTCGCCGGGGTGCCGGAACTCCTGTGCCTCGCCGCTGTCGCCCTGCTCGGCCGCGCCGGTTTCGACACCTTCGGCGCCCGCATCGTCCGCCGGTCGGCGGCGGCGACGCGCGTCTCGAAGCTCCGCTACTATGGCGGCCTCGTCTATTGCGGCCTGAACATCCTTCCGTTCGCGCTCTACGCCTACTTTCCCTCGGCGATGCCGGGCGGCACCACCAAGCTCGTCATCCTCGCCGTCACCGACATCGGCTTCGTGCTCGCCCTGTTCCTGACCGGCGGACAGTTCTGGGAGAAGTTCCGCCGCCTGTTCGTCTACGAGGCGGACTGGCCGACCGGTGCCTGATGCCGTCTCCCCGCTGCGCACGCCGCTAGCGCACATCCTGCTCGGATCGAACCGATCCGAGCAACGAGGATATGCTCAAGCTATTGAATCTTAAGCGATTTTTGATCAATTGGATGATTCCATCCAATCGGAAAGCGCTCTAGTGCGGTTCGGCGTGGTCGGAGGCGAGGTGGGCGCGCAGCGGATCGCCCCAGACGGGCGACGACAGGTCGCGCAGCATCACGTGCAGGTGGTTCGCCCACGGCACGCGCGCCGAGCTGACCGAGTATTGCGGGGTCTGCAGGAGTTCGATCAGCAGCGGCCCGAGCCGGATCGACGAGAAGTGCTGCGAGCCCGGATCGGCCAGATCGCCGCCCGCCCAGGTGGCGACGACGGAGCCGGCGGTGAGCGCGGCTTGGAGGCGGTCGCGGTAGGTCGCCGCCACGTCGGGGTGGAGCGTGACGATCAGCTCCTCGTAGAGCGATGCGAGAGCGCGCCTCGCCGCTGGCGGCAACTCGTCGGCCAGCGCGCGGACGTGCGGCCCGGCGGCGATCTCCTCCGTCGGCGGATCGACGGCGAGAGCCGTCAGCATCTCCGCCGTCGGCGTCTGGTTGAGCAGCGGCGGCCGCTGCGGATAGCCGGTCGGGGCCCGGTGGGCCGCCACCCGCTGCGCCGCCGGCACCGCCTGCCAGAACGCCTTGGCGGCGTGGGTGATGCCGAGGCCGAGGCTCTGGCCCTGCTGCCAGGCGAGGGGATCGTCGGGGCCGCCCGCGCCGGTGGGGGGGGGCACAATGATCGGATAGGCGCCGATGAACAGCGGCGTGCCGTGGATCTCCCAGTGGTCGCCGACGCGCAGGAAGGTGAGGTTGATGCTGAGGTGGTGGCCTTCGAGGCGCAGCGACCAGGTCGCCTCCGCGCCCGGCCGGCCGGGGTCGCCGAACACCGAGACGGCATAGTCCTCAAACTGGTTCCAGCGCGCGGCGAGGCCGGGCGGCGGCCACACCCAGCTCTCCTCGCCCGGGTTCATGCCGCCGATCGAGACCGCGTCCGCCACCGCCTTCGGCAGCGCGACGCCGGCGGCGTCGAGGAGGTCGAGCAGGGCGGCGAGCGTCGGCGCGGCGGTGTCGGCCGGCAGCGTCGCCAGCGCGGTGCGGATCGCCGTCGGGCTCGCCGCCTCCTCGAGCGTGCCGATGAGGAGCTGGCGGTTGCGGACGGCGGTGATCGTCCCGTAGCCCTGCGATCCGAGGGCGACGGCGAGCAGCCGCTCGAAGGCGGCGCGCTGCTCGAACGATAGCCCGCCGGTGGGCAGACCCCAGCCCGGCACGCACCAGGCGAGCACGGCGCAGAAGGCCGGCGTTCGGCGCGCATCGCGGCTCGAGGTGCGCTCCGGTCCGTTGAGCGGGAAGCTCATCGCCCGGCGCTGGCCCTCATTGAGGCCATCGCGGAAGGCGGCGAAGGCCTCGGCGGCGGCGGAGCCGGCGAGATCGACCGCCAGCTGCCGCTCGGCCGGCAACGGCGCCCGCGTGCCGCCGAGCCGGTCGGGACGGATTGTCAGCGCCGAGGCTTGCGTGCCGGCCGGCGGATGAGCGTCGTGCGCGATGGCATGCATCGTCGACACGGTCAGGGTCGCGAGCGTCACGGCGGCGACGACCACCGCCGATGCCGTAGCGCTGGCCCCGGGCCGCCGCGCCGATATTCTGCCACCCAGCATCGTCGTTCCCCCGAAGACGGCCGCCCCAAAGCCCATCTTGCCGGAAGTCGCGACGGTCGGCCAGCCGGTGCGGCGTGCATCCGGACGGGTTGCCTCAACCGGCCGCCGCCTTTTCCGGCAGGCCGAAGCGCTTGCGGATGCGCGCCTCGAGCTGGTCGCGCACCAGCCGGTAGGACTGCAGGATCTGCTCGCGCGAGCCGGTGGCGAGCGTCGGGTCGGCGGTCGGCCAGTATTCGACCTCGAGCGCCTGGGTGCGCGTGAGATCCAGCACGCGGTGGTGCGCCTCCGGGGCGAGGGTGATGGCGAGGTCGAAGTTGGTGTCCTCGAGGTCTTCGAGCGACTTCGCCCGGTGGGTGCCGATGTCGAGGCCGATCTCCGCCATCACCGCGGCGGTGAACGGGTCGAGGTCGCCGGGCCGGACGCCGGCCGAGCGCACATACATCGAGCGCGGGAACAGATGGCGGGCGATCGCCGCCGCCATCGGCGAGCGCACGACGTTCTGCCCGCAGACGAACAGCACCGCGCCGGGCCTCGCCGGCGCGGGATCCGTCTCGGGCGCGTCGCCGACCAGGCTCTCAGCCCTTCCACTGCAGCGCGCAGATCAGCGTGAACAGCCGGCGCGCGGTGTCGTGGTCGACGGTGACCTTGCCGTCGAGGCGCTCGCGCAGCACGCGCGAGCCCTCGTCATGGACGCCGCGCCGGCCCATGTCGATCGCCTCGATCTGGCTCGGCGTGGCGGTGCGGATCGCCTGATAGTAGCTCTCGCAGATCAGGAAGTAGTCCTTGACGATCTTGCGCAGCGGATTGAGCGACAGGATGTGGGCGGCCACCGGCGCACCGGCCGCATCGCCGATCTCCAGCATCAGCTTCTTGTCGAGGAGGCCGATCGACAGCTTGTAGGGCCCGCCCGCGTGCCCGGCCGGGCGGAAATCGGCGTCCTCGACGAGGTCCCAGATCGCCGCGACGCGCTCGTGCTCGACGTCGGGCGTCGAGCGCGCGATCGAGGCCTCGTCGAGGACGACGGCGGTCAGGCGGAAGCGGGGATCACGGGCCTCGGGCATGGCCGGCAGACTGTCACAGGTTGACGCGGATCGCCACGGAGCGCGCGTGCGCCTCGAGGCCCTCGGCGCGGGCGAGCGCGATCGCTGCCGGGGCGAGCGCCCTGAGGCCCTCGCCCTCGCAGCGCAGGATCGAGGTGCGCTTCATGAAGTCGAGCACGCCGAGCCCCGAGGAGAACCGCGCCGAGCGCGCCGTCGGCAGCACGTGGTTGGAGCCGCCGACATAGTCGCCGATCACCTCCGGCGTCTGCCGGCCGAGGAAGATCGCCCCGGCATTGCGCACCCGCGCGCACAGCGGCTCGGGGTCGGCGACGGCGAGCTCGAGGTGCTCCGGGGCGATGCGGTCGGACAGCGCCACCGCCTCCTCGAGCGTGCGCAGCAGGATCACGGCGCCGAAGTCGCGCCAGCTCTGCGACGCGACGGTGGTGCGCGGCAGCAGCTTCAGCTGGCGCTCCACCGCCGCCTCGACGGCTTCCGCGAGGCCCACGTCGTCGGTCATCAGGATCGACTGCGCGGCGGTGTCGTGCTCGGCCTGGGCGAGCAGGTCGGCGGCGATCCAGTCGGGATCGTTCTCGCCGTCGGCGATGACGAGCACTTCCGACGGGCCGGCGATCATGTCGATGCCGACGGTGCCGAACACCCGCCGCTTCGCCGCTGCCACGAAGGCGTTGCCGGGGCCGACGATCTTCGCCACCGGCCGGATCGTCTCGGTGCCGTAGGCGAGTGCCGCCACCGCCTGCGCGCCGCCGACGCGGTAGACCTCGTCGACGCCGGCAAGCCTGGCGGCGGCGAGCACCAGCGGGTTGATGATCCCGTCCGGCGCCGGCACCACCATGACGAGGCGGTCGACGCCGGCGACCTTCGCCGGCACGGCGTTCATCAGCACCGAACTCGGATAGCTGGCGGTGCCGCCCGGCACGTAGAGGCCGACCGCCTCGATCGCCGTCCAGCGGTGGCCGAGCTCGACCCCCAAGGCATCCGTGTAGCGGTCGTCGGCGGGCTTCTGGCGGCGGTGGTGCGCCTCGATGCGATCGCGGGCGAGGGTCAGGGCCGCCATCGTCTCCGCGTCGATCATGGCCGCGGCGGCGTCGAGCTCGGCGTCCGTGACGGCGATGCCGAGCGCGCCGAGGTCGACGCGGTCGAAGCGCTGCGACAGCGCGACCAGCGCTGCGTCACCGTCCCGCCGCACCGCCGCGATGATCTCGGCGGCGGCGGCGTCGACCTCCTCCGACACCTCCCGCTTGGTGGCGAGGAAGGCCGCGAAGCGGGCCTCGAACTCGGGCTCGGCGGTCGACAGGCGGATCGCCACAGGCGGGTCTCCAGGATGCGGGTCAGCGGACGGCCGGCACGCCGAAGGACGGCCACGCCGTCTCCATAGTCGGTTTCGCGAGGCGGGTGAATGCCGTGCGGCGACCCGGCGGGATGGCGGCGTCCGATCAGGGCAGTTCCCGATCCCCACCCCCGACGGGAACCCTCCCCCCTCGCGGGGGAGGGCAGGGGGGGGGGGCGCCGCGAGTCGGAACCGAGGAGTGGGCGACACCTCGCCGCGACGGCCGTTGTCCCAGGGGTGAGGCTCAGCCTGCCTCAGCCGGCCTCGTGCTCGGGGCGGGCACGGGCCTCCCAGGCGGCGCCGAGATCGGCGAGGCGGGCCTCGATGCACTCGACCTCCAGCCGCACGCCGCCGCCGCCGGCAAAATTCAGCACGACCGCACCCGACGGCACCTGCGCCGGGTCGGCGGCGGGCTCGAAGGTCACGGCGAGGAGCGACAGCACCGCGTCCGGCACGTCGCGGCGGATGCGGCAGGTGCTGACGGCGAGCACCCGGTCGAATTGCAGGGCGGCGCGCCGCCGCTCGCCCGGGCCGCGCGCGCCCTTCGCGTCGGCGGCCTCCCAGGCGTAGCGGTTCATCATCAGGGCGAAGCGGCGCTCGGCCGGCGCGAAGACGAGGTCGCCGACGCGCACGACGGCGTCCTGCACGTGCGCCGAGACAACCGCCAGGTCGTCGGCATCGAGAGCGGCGAGCTTGGCGGTCGCGGACTGGGCGGTCGCGGACTGGGCGGTGGTGGACTTGGCCTCGGACATGGGCGCGATCGTTCCGGTAGGGGCGGCGATATCGGCAGCACCGAGGGGGTCCACCGGCCCGCCCTACCTAGTGTTTCGAGGGGGCCGCCGCAATGTTCCGGCGCCGAGGCTTGAAGCGGAGGGGCGAGTTGTGGGGGTTGGAGGATGCGATGCCGGGCCGCCGCTTCCCGCCGCGTCCCCCCGGTCGTGCTTGCCAAACCGCGGGTTGCTTTCCTCACCGCGGCACGACGACTAGCATCGTCGCAGAGGGGACGGGCTCGCGAAGTTGGGGCTGCTCCTCTGCACTCGAGGTCAGATGGGGCACTCGCCATCATGCCAAAATTGCTTGCCTGGGCGTTCGCAGCCTCCCTGATCGTCTCCCCCTTTGCCTCGACGGCAGCGGAATTGCCCGACTATCTCTGGTCCACGCGGAGCTCGCAGCAGCCACCGTCGATACAGGACCTTGCGACGCGGGATGTGCTGCAGCTCAACACGACGATGTTCTCTCTCTACAAGAGCGCCAGCAGGATCTTCCATCGCAACATTCTCGACCGGCACCCGGTCATTCTCGCCCTCTTCTCGGGAGGTGGAGGGCGCATGATCCTCTACAGGCCTGGAGAGGCACCCAGGGAGGCGCCACCTGTTCCGGTCGCCTACCAGGTCCAGAAGTCGCTCGGACACAGCACGATGGCGATCTCCGCGGTCGTCCTGCCCTTCGTTGACCGTCCGGAGGACCGGAGTTGGGTGGCGCCCTTGCGCGCCTATCTGACGGAAATGCAGAGCGCCCTCGACGGTATCGACGTGGCGGACATGCCGAAGGAATGGCGCGAGAATTCCCGGACCATCCTCGAAAACAACATCGCGTTCCTGCAAGGCAGCCTGGCGGCGGGGGAAATCCGCTTCGATGCGGTGCAAGCCTTCGCCGATGCGCAGGCGCCGCACTTGCGGACCGCCATCGCCTGGGCCGCCCAGACACAAGTGAAACACTGGATGCAGGTTCTGGACGGCTGGCAGCAGGAGCTGGGCGGCAGCTTCGACGACGCCTTCGCCGCCAGCAACACGATCTACGTCACGCGCCAGAACAATATCCTCTTTTCGGTCCTTGCCCAGTATTTTGGCGCCGAGGCGATCAACGATCGCCTGATCCTCATCGAGACGACCTCCTTCACCACGACACCGGAAGAGTTGCAGGCGGCGCTGGTCCGCATTATCGCGGATCGCGCGATCGGTGGTCTATTCTTCGGTCACGACCGCCTGATGGATTTCGAGTTGATGGGTGGCGACGCTCGCCGCGCAATCGCCGTCGAGATGAACCTGCGCGGCCGCGAGGCGATCCTGCCCCCCGAGGTTCCGTTCGGGTCCACGCAGTGGCCCACTCTGATTTCCGGCGAACCCGGGCCGGCATCGCTCCACGATCTCCGTTGACCGTCGAGGCGCTGTGTCGCGCTCCGAAACGGGCGTGTAGCGCGGTAGGGTCGCGAGCTACTCGCGGGAGTTGCCGGACGGGAGCGTCGCGATGGGTCTCGCCTTCGTCGTTCGATCGTTGGCCGCGGCGCTGTTCGCCGTCGTCGCGGTCGCTGGGCTTGCGACCCTGATCCTCTGGTCCCCGTTCGCCGCCCTTCCCGGCTTGCTTCTGGCGGCTCTGCCGGCCTTGTTCGGCTGGATCGCCTTTGTTGTCATTGGCCGCTTCACGGTGGTCAGGGGGTGGATGGCCGTCCTCGCCGGCTTCCTGCTGGGTGCGATCCCCACCATCGTGTTCGGCTTCTCGCCGGCCGCCGACGTCGCCTCGGCCAACGGCGTGCCGACTGTCATGGACGGACGACACACGCTGTGGGGCTGGCTGATGCTCCTGCGGTCCTCGATGATGGTCGGCTTTCTCGGGTCCGTCGCCGCGCTGGTGTTCTGGCTGATCGTCCGCAGGGTGCCATTGAGCGGGGGCGGGATGCGACGTGCGGGCCTGTGGCTGGTCGCGGCCGTCGCCTGCACTGTGGTGATGGCGTCACTGCCCCTGATCGCCAAGGACCGCACGTGCCACAACACCAGCCGCGACGGAGCGACGACGGTTTCGTCGCGCCTGTCGGCGAATCTGATGATCGACGCTGGCGACTGGCGCCAACTGGAGAGCGTCCTGCAGGCGTTTTCTGACGAGGAGGGCTGGTCGCTCCGCCCGCGGATCGACGGGCAGGAGATGCCATTGAGAGGCTTCGTTGCGACGCTCTGCACCGAGCCCGGTACCATGATCCTGTTCATGCAGAACATCGCCCGGGTCGACCTCGCGGCCCGCATGCCTTCCGATCGCTCGCTCTCGATCAACGTCTATCAGCCGCAGGGCGGTGAGAGTTGGCGGGAGCCGGCCGCGCGCCTGATGGGACGTCTGGCTGGGCAGTGGCCGGGCCGCTTGCGGTTCGGGACGGACCCCGCCAAGCCAGCGCCGCCTCCGGACTGGTTGCTCCCGGCATTGCCGCCGGACTGGGCTGCCAACGCAGGTTCGTGAATCGGAGAGCCGGTTGCCCGTACACGCCGCTTCCACAGGACGAGCCGCCGCCCCAAACGGGTAAGGTGGGCGTTGTCGGAACTCGTTCATATCAGGGGAATGGTACGGCTGCCTGGTCTCGAACCAGGGACCTTCGGATCCACAATCCGACGCTCTAACCAACTGAGCTACAGCCGCCCGTGTGCCGGGCCGGACACGCCCGTGCCCGCCGACGAGCGCCGTCATAGGACCAACGGCGGGGCATTTCAAGCACGGCGGGGCGGCCGGTGCCGGTTGTCATCGCATCGCCGCCGATCGCGCCGCGGACGCAGGAGGCCGCCGGCAGGGCGTCCGCGGTCGTCGCGGGCGACGGGGCGCTACGATGGCGCAAGCGCGGAGGGGACCCGTTCAAAACGCCAACGGCCGCCCGGAGGCGGCCGCGATAGCGAACGTTCGTCGTGCCGGTGCGGCGGGCGCAGCCGTGTGGCCGCGCGCGCCGTCCTCCGTGCAGGCCTCAGGCGGCCTTGCCGAAGTCCTTGCCGGCCTTCTGGAAGGCGTCCTTCAGCGGCGCGCCGCTCTCGGCGGCGAGCTTGGAGGCGAGCTCCTGGAACTCTTTCGCCTGGGCGGTCAGCGCCTCGAACGACTTGCGGGTGAAGGCGGTCTGCAGCTCGATCGCCTCGGACAGCGACTTCACGGCCAACAGATCGCGGGCGAAGGCGAAGGTGGCGTCGGAGTTCGCCTTGACGGTGTCGATCGCCTTCATGTTGAGGGTGACGACGCCCTTGCGGGTGGTCTCGTAGGTGTCCTCGAGCACGTCGGTCGCCTCTTCGGCGGCGGACTTCATCTTCTCGTAGGCGTCCTTGGCCTGCGCGACGCTCTTTTCGGCCATCTCGCGCACGGCGGCGGGCATCTCCACGGACGGCATCGCCGGCATCGCGAAGGGCTCGGCGGCGAAAGACTCGGAGGCCTTCTTGGCGGCGGGCTTGGCAGGCTTGTCGGTCATCGGTCGGGTTCCTTCCCAGGGGTCGGCGCTGCGGCGAGGGACTGGACCATCCCGGCCGGCGACGTGAGACAAGTCCCGGCGTGCCCCGTGGCGCGCCGGGTTACGGCCTCAACCGGCCGTTATCCGCAACATAGGGCAAGCTATCCCGCATTGCAACATTATATTGCACTGCACAATAAACCTCGACGGCCGATCGGTCTCGACCGGCGACTGCCGTCGCCGGCGGGACGGGGCCGGCCTTCAGCGCCGGTCGGGGGTGCCGGCCTTCATGGCCTGGGCGGCGAGGTCGCCGGCGGCCTTGGCGGTCGCCTCGCCGACGTGGCGGGCCTGCTCGGTCATCACCGCCATGCGCTCCTGCAGGTACTTCGCCTGCAGTTCCATGGCCTCCTGCACGCTGGTCGCCTGCACCAGTCGCTGGGCGAGGCGGAAGGCGGCGGCGATGTTGTCCTCGGCCGCCGACAGCATCTGCTCGTTGAAGTCGACGGCGCCGTCCTTGGCCTTCTTCGATTGGGCGTCGGCCGTCGTCACCGTCTTCTGGGCCGAGGCCATGAAGTCCTCGAAGGCCTTGCGCGCCTGGTCGACGGTCGTCTCGGCGTAGCGGCGCATCTCCGGCGGAATCTCGAACTGCCCGGTTTTGTCGGTCGGCATCGCGATCGCTCCCTCTCTCTCGCCGCGTGGCCTGCATCGCCGGCCGCGCTAGCCCCCACCGCCGGCGAGTGTCGCACGAACCGAGGGGCGGCGTTAACCACCGATCGAGCCACCGGCGCGATGGCGGCTCGCGACGATGGACCGCCGCACGCGCCATTGATATTACCATTCCCTTAACGATCGGCGGACGGCGGTCTTTCGAACGGGGGTCGGGCGGGGGGAGTTGCGGATCCGTGTCGATCCTCGGTGTCGATCGTGATCGCTACCTGACCCTGACCGGGGTCGCCGGCATCGGCCGGCATCTTTTGTCGCACCGCGCCGTCATCGTCGTCGACCGCGCCGGCAGCGACCTCCTGTGGTTCAACCCCGCCGCCGCCCGCGCCCTCGGCATCGCTGGCCTCGACGACCCGCAGCCGCGTCACGAGGCGCTGGCGTCGGCGCTGTTGTCGGCGATCCGCCGCCGCATCGCCGGCGGCTACTATCCGCGCGGCGGTCTCGAGCGCCTGCGCCTGTCCGTCGATCTCACCAGCCGCCCGTTCACCTGCCGTCTCGAACCGGTGCGCCTGCCCGGCGGCGAGCCGGCGCTGCTCGTCGACGTGCTGGAGCCGCTCGGCGATGGCGTCGGCGATCTCGCCGCTGCGGCCTGCCGCCTCGTCGCCGGCGACGGCTTCGCGGCGGTGGTCGAGCGCGGCGGCGGCGTCGTTGCTTTTGCCGGTGCCGGCGAGGCGACGGGCGAGTATGGCGGCGTCGCCGGGGCGCTCAGGGCGGCGGCCCAGGCACTTCCCGGCGGACCGCGCGCGCTTCTGCTCGCCGACGCCACGACGCTGCTCGTCGTCCCCGCCGCCGAGGCGCTGCCGCGCCGTGCCGGCGGGTTCGGCGACGACAGGTTCGCCGCGGATCGCTGGCACGGCGGCGCGCCCGAACGGGCGAAGTCCCGTTGGGACGATCGGGCACAGCCCGGCCGGGACGATCGGGCTGTGCCCGGCCGGGACGATCGGGAAGCGCCGCCCGAGCCCCGACGGCGCCCCCCGGTGCCCGTTTCACGGCCGCAGGCTGCCGTCTTCGACCTCGTGCCGGCGGAGGCGCTCGTCGCTACGCCCGACCCGGTGACCGAGCCGCCGCCGCCGCTGCCGGCCCCGCCGATCGTCGTCGTGGCGCCACCGGCCGCCGTTGCCGCGCCGCTGCCGGCCCCGCCGTCGCCGGAACCGCCACCGGAGCCGACCTTGCCGCCGATGCCGCCGCCGCCGTCCGGCCGGCGGCGCACCCGGCGCTTCTCCTGGCAGATGGACGCCGCCGACCGCTTCACCTTCGTCTCGCCGGAACTCGTCGAAGAGGTCGGCGTGCGCGCCGGCGACGTTGTCGGCCAGAGCTGGCGGCAGGTCGCCGACCGCCTCGGCTTCGATCCGGAGCGGCGCGTCGACAAGGCGCTCGCGAGCCGCGCCGCATGGAGTGGCCAGTGCGTGCTGTGGCCGGCCGACGACGGCTGGAGCGTACCGATCGACTTCGCCGCCATCGCCACCACCGACGAGGCCGGCCGCTTCGGCGGCTTCCGCGGCTTCGGCCTGGTGCGCGCCGCCGAGGCGAAGGCGCCGCCGAGCGCCGTCGGCGAGACCGCCGTGGAGGCCGCCGTCCAAGCCGCCATGGAGCCGCCGGCGGTCACCCCGGCCGAGCCCCCGCCGCCGGCGGCACCGGTTGCCGTCCCCGAGACGGTCGCCGCCGAGCGACAGACCGCGGTGGCAGGTGGGGCGACCACCGTCGCGGCGGAACCGGTCGTGGCCGGTATCGCGGCCGTCGCACCGCCGCCGGTGTTGCCGCCCGCCGAGACGGTGGCGGCACCGGCATCGACCGCACCGTCAGAGCTGCGCTCCGAGCCGTCGCAGTCCCCGTCGGAGCAAGCATTCCAGCCGAGGCCGGAGCCGTCGCCGGCCATTGCGAACGGGCCGCGCGCGGTGGCCTTCGGTGACGGTCCGGCGCCCGGCGGGGCCGACCGCGACACCGGCGGCCGCCTCAGCCGGCCGGAGCAGGAGGCGCTGCAGCTGATCGCCGCCGCGCTCGGCGCCCGCATCGAGGGCGAGGATCTGCCGCCGGCGGCCCTCCACCCGCGGCGGCCTTCGGTCGCTCCCTTCGAGCATGACGACGAGCGCGAGAACGAGAACGAAGACGGGCACGAGGACGAGCCTTGGCCGGGCCGGGCGGCACCCGTCGCCACGGTGACGGCCCCCGGGTCGGTCCGGCGACCTCCGCACCAGGGTTCCCCAATCGGTTCGCCGCGCGGGTGGGACGACGCGCCGCTGCAGTTGCCCGCCGCGCCGTTCGAGGACACCGACATCGTCGACCGCATGCCGGTCGGCGTGCTGATCTGCCGCGAGGGCGACGTCGTGCACGCCAACCCGGCGGCGCTGGCGCTGCTCGGCCACGCCGACGTCGCCGCGCTCGCCGCCGCCGGCGGGCTCGGCGCGGTGTTCGCCGCGCCGGCGCCGGAAGCCTCCGTCGAGCGCCGCGTCGCGGTGGAGCGCGCCGACGGGGCGCGCGTGCCCGTCACGGCCCGTCTGCACCGGGTGCCGTGGCGGGGCGGGCGCGCCTTGATGGTGGTGCTGTCGCCGGAACCGGCCGCCGCCGCGCCGCCCCCGACCGCGCCGCCGCAACCCACGCCACCAGCCGTCGACGGCCCGCGCGACGGGGTGGTGATGGCGCTCGCCGAGGCGGTGCTGCTCGTCGACCGACGCGGCGTCGTGACGATCGCCAATCCGGCCGCGGCGACGCTGCTCGGCCGCCGCATCGACGAGATTGAAGGGGCCCTCATCACCCATCTGGTGGCGCTCGACAGCCGGCTGCCGATGGGGGCCGTGCTCGCCGACCTGCTCGCCGATCCGGCCGCGGCCATGGCACCGCTCGAGCGCGACCTCGTGGTGCTGCATCCCGAGCGCGGCCAGGTGCCGGTTGCGGCCGGTTTCGGCCGTCTGGCCGGATCGCCAACACCGGGGTTGTGCGTGGTGCTGCGCGACCTCACCCGCTCCCGCGAGACCGAGGCGGCGCTAACGACGGCGACCCGCGAGGCCGAGCGGGCGAGCGCCCACAAATCCGAGGTACTGGCGCGCGTCAGCCACGAGATCCGCACGCCGCTGAACGCCATCATCGGCTTCGCCGAGGTGATGCTGGACGAGAAGTTCGGACCGGTCGGCAATGAGCGCTACCGCGAGTACCTGCGCGACGTGCGCGCCTCCGGCGCCCACATCATGAGCCTCGTCAACGATTTGCTCGACCTCGCCAAGATCGAGGCGGGGCGGGCGGATCTGGCGCCGGTGGCGGTGTCGCTGAATGAGGTGGTGCAGGCCTCGATCGCGCTGATCCAGCCGCGGGCGAACACCGAGCGGGTGTTCCTGCGCTCGACGCTGGCGGCCGGCCTGCCGGACGTTCTGGCCGACCGCCGCAGCCTGCAGCAAATCCTCCTCAACCTGTTGTCGAACGCCGTGAAGTTCAACGCCGCCGGCGGCCAGGTGATCGTCTCGACCCGCCGCGACGAGGGCGGTGGCCTGTCGCTGCGCGTTCGCGACACCGGCATCGGCATGTCGGGCGAGGAGATCGCGCTGGCGCTCGAGCCGTTCCGCCAGGTCAATGGTGGCCACGAGGGCACCGGCCTCGGCCTGCCGCTGACCAAGGCGCTGGTGGAGGCGAACGCCGCGACCTTCTCGATCCAGTCGGCCCCCGGGCGGGGGACGCTGGTCGAGGTGCTGTTCCCGGCCGCGCGGGTGCTGGCGGCGTAGGCGGCGGTGCCCGTCGCCACCCCCGGGCGGAACGAGGCAGCTCGACCGGGCCGATCTTCCGGATGAAATATAGAAGTATTCCAAAGTATTGCGGGGATTTGCCGGAGTTGACAGCCAGGGTCGACGGTCGCTAACGACCGGTCAGGTCGACCGCTCCGGGGTAGCGGCCGACAGGGCTGCCTATGAACACTTCGATCCGCACCGTCGACCAGCCGGCGAGGCCGCCTTCGGCAGCGCCCGGCGTCGGCGACGCGACGCCTGCGTCCGCACGGTCGGATGGACCGCAGCCGAGAGCGGCGGCTGGCGACGCGACGCCTGGTGACGCGACGCCTGCCATTGCTCCGCAGCGCACCGGGCACGACGCCGGCTTCGTCGCGCTGGTGATGGTGCTCGCGGCTCTGGCGGTGGCGCCGCTGGTGGCGCTGGCGGGGATCGCGGCGACGCCGGTCGAGGGCGTCTGGCGCCATCTCGCCACCACCGTGCTGCCGGGCGCGGTGGCGACGACGCTCCTGCTCATGCTCGGCGTCGGGCTCGTCACCGTGGTGATCGGCGTCGGCACGGCCTGGCTGACGGCGGTGTTCACCTTTCCGGGACGACGGCTGTTCACCTGGGCGCTGCTGCTGCCGCTGGCGGTGCCGACCTACATCGTCGCCTATGCCGCCGTCGAGGTGATGGACTTCACCGGCCCGCTGCAGACGGCGATCCGGGCGCTGACCGGGGCCGTGACGCGGCGCGACTACTGGTTCCCGCAGGTGCGCTCGCTGCCCGGTGCCATCATCGTGATGGGTCTCGTCCTCTATCCTTACGTCTATCTTTCCGCCCGCGCCGCCTTCCTGCTGCAGTCGGCCACCGCCATCGACGTGGCGCGCACGCTCGGGGCGGGGCCGGGGCGGGTGTTCTTCCGCGTCGCACTGCCGCTCGCCCGGCCGGCGATCGTCGTCGGCGTCAGCCTCGCGCTGATGGAATGCCTGAACGACATCGGCGCCGTGCAGTTCTTCGGCGTGCGCACGCTGACGGTGTCGATCTACGATACCTGGCTCAACCGCGGCAGCCTCGCCGGCGCGGCCCAGATCGCCTGCGCGATGCTCGTCGTGGTTCTGGCGCTGGTGCTCGCCGAGCGCGGGGCGCGCCGCGGCCGCCGTTTCTCCACTGCCTCGACCCGCCACGTGCCGTTGGTGCCGGTGCCGCTGACGGGGGTGCGGGCAGGGCTCGCGACCGTCGCCTGCGCGGTGCCGGTGCTGCTCGGCTTCGCCGTGCCGGCGGCGGTGCTGCTCGATTCGGCGCTGCAGCGCACCGAACAGCTGTTCGATCCCGGCCTGCATGCCGCCGCCTGGAACAGCCTGTCGTTCGCACTGATCGCCGCTGCCGTCACCGTCGCGGCGGGCACGGCGATCGGCTACGCGGTGCGGCTGCAGCCGCGCAAGCTCGTCAAGGCGGCAGCGGCGGTGGCGTCGATCGGATACGCCGTGCCGGGCACGGTGCTGGCGGTCGGCATCTTCGTGCCGCTCGCCGCCCTCGACAACGCCGTCGACGGGATGATGCGCCAGCTCTTCGGCCTCTCGACCGGGCTGCTGCTGGCCGGCTCCGGCGCTGGCCTCGTCTATGCCTATGCGGCCCGCTTCATGGCGATGTCGGTCGGGTCGGTGGAGGCGGGCTTCGCCAAGCTGTCGCCGAACCTCGACATGGCGGCGCGGACGCTCGGGCGCGGGGCGCTCGGCACGCTGCGGCGGGTGCTGCTGCCGTTGATGCGGCCCGCACTGGCGACGGCGGCACTGCTCGTCTTCGTCGACGCCATGAAGGAGCTGCCGGCGACGATCCTTTTGAAGCCGTTCAATTTCGAGACGCTGGCGACGCTCGTCTACGCCGCTGCCTCGCGCGAGTATTTCGAGGAGAGCGCCGTCGCCGCCCTCGCGATCGTCCTCGTCGGCCTTTTGCCGGTGGTGCTTCTGGCGCGCACGACGGCGGCCGTGCGGCGGTAGACCGGACCGAAGCGACGGCGGTGCTTCCTCTCGGCGGTGGCCGCTCTTCCGGTGCCCGCCCCGCTTGCCGGCGGGCGCGGCACGCCGGCAAGCACACGCCGGAGACGGCACGGCGGTTGATCAGCCGGCTCCCTTGCGTCGCCCCGCCTGCCGCGCTAACCCGGTCGCTCGCGGACGGCCATGGCGGCCTTGGGCGGCGGGAGCTTCATGGACAGGATCAGGATCGTCGGCGGGCAGCGCCTGAACGGCATCATTCCGATCTCGGGGGCGAAGAATGCGGCGCTGCCGCTGATGATCGCGAGCCTCCTCACCGACGAGACGCTGACGCTCGAGAACGTGCCGCGGCTGCGCGACGTGCAACAGCTGTTCCACATCCTGTCGAATCACGGCGTCGACCATTCGATCGAAGGCAAGCGCAACGGCCAGGACGGCATGACCGGCCAGACCGTGCATCTCTCGGCCCGTGCCATCGTCGACACCACCGCCCCCTACGAGCTCGTCTCGACGATGCGGGCGAGCTTCTGGGTGATCGGGCCGCTGCTCGCGCGCATGGGCGAGGCGCGGGTGTCGCTGCCGGGCGGCTGCGCCATCGGCACGCGGCCGGTGGACTTCTTCATCGAGGGCCTGAAGTCCCTCGGCGTCGAGATCGACATCGATGCCGGCTACGTCGTGGCGCGGGCGCGCAAGGGCGTGCAGGGCGGCCGCGTCGTACTGCCGAAGGTATCGGTCGGCGCCACCCACACGCTCCTGATGGCGGCGACGCTCGCCCGCGGCGAGACGGTGATCGAGAACGCCGCGCGCGAGCCGGAGATCGTCGACCTCGCCAAGTGCCTGATGCTGATGGGGGCGCGCATCGAGGGCGCCGGCACCTCGAGGATCCACATCGAAGGCGTCTCGCGCCTCGGCGGCGCCCGCCACCGGGTGCTGCCCGACCGCATCGAGACTGGCACCTACGCGATGGCGGTGGCGACCGTCGGCGGCGACGTGCTGCTGGAGGGAGCCAGCGCGGACCTCATCGAGGCGCCGCTGGCGCTGCTCGCCGCCGCCGGCGTCGGTGTCGAGCGCACGAACGCCGGCGTGCGGATTTCCCGCAACGGCCACGGGCTCGCCCCGGTCGACGTGACCACGGCGCCGTTCCCGGGCTTCCCGACCGACCTGCAGGCGCAGCTGATGGCGATGACGACGCGCGCCGACGGCGTCTCGCACATCACCGAGACGATCTTCGAGAACCGCTTCATGCACGTGCAGGAGCTCGCCCGGCTCGGCGCCCGCATCTCGCTCGACGGGCAGACAGCGACGATCGAAGGCGGTGCGCGGCTGAAGGGCGCGCCGGTGATGGCGACGGACCTGCGCGCCTCGGTGTCGCTGGTGATCGCCGGGCTCGCGGCCGAGGGCGAGACGACGATCAACCGCGTCTACCACCTCGATCGCGGCTTCGAGCGGCTGGAGGACAAGCTCGGCCGCTGCGGCGCCGAGATCGAGCGCATCTCGGGCTGACGGTCCGCGGGCGCGGCAGGAGCACGACCGATGCTGATGACCACTGTGTGGGTCGCACTCGGCGGTGCGCTCGGCAGCGTCTGCCGGTTCTGGCTCGGGATGACGGTGGCGCAGCGCCTCGAGGAGGTGTTCCCGTGGGGGACGCTGACGGTGAACGTGCTCGGCTCGTTCATCATCGGCTTCACCGCGGTGCTCACCGGCCCGGACAGCCGGCTGTTCGTGCCGGCCGATGCCCGCATCTTCGTCATCGTCGGCTTCTGCGGCGGCTTCACCACCTTCTCGACCTTCAGCCTGCAGACACTGACGTTGTTGCGCGACGGCGACATCACGCGCGCCGGACTGAACATCGTCGTCTCGGTGGCGGCCTGCCTCTTGTCGGTGTGGCTCGGGGCGGTGGCGGCCGGATTGATCAACCAGAGCCGCTGAGCCAGGCGGCAGGAAAGAGGCCCCGCATGGACACGCCCGGCAACGAGGCCGTCCGCCTCACCATCCATCTCGGCGAGGCGCAGCGCCACGATGGCCGGCCGGCCTTCGAGGCGATCGTCAAGGCGGCGCGCGACGGCGGTCTCGCCGGCGCCACGGTGTCGCGCGGGGTGATGAGCTACGGCCACAACGGCCTGCACATGTCGAACGTGCTGGCGTTGTCGCGCGACCTGCCGGTGACCATCGTCATCGTCGACGCCGCCGATCGCATCGAGGCGTTCCTGCCGACGGTCGACGCCATGCTCGAGAACGGCCTCGTCACCACCGAGCCGTTGTTCGTGCGACGCTACGGCCCGCGCGGCGCCTGAAGACGGCCGGCTCGTCGCGCCGGGTTGTTTCGGCCATGGGCGTGGCCGGCGGCGATTGTCAATTCCGGCGGTGTCACGCTAGGGTTCGCCCGTGCAGACGGTGGACGATACGGCGGGATCGGCGAAAGCGGGCAGGCGGCGCGACGGGCGGCGTGCCGCCGGCGGCTCGACCGCGAGCGCGCCGCTGCGCCACGTCATCAAGCATGCGCTCGTCACCGGCATCCTGGCCGGTCGCTACGCGCCCGGTCAACGGCTGCTGGAGCTGCGCCTCGCCGCCGAGTTCGACACCAGCCAGGGCCCGGTGCGCGAAGCGTTCCGGGAGCTCGAGGCGACCGGCCTCGTCGTCAACACGCCGCGCCGCGGCACCCATGTCGCTGCCGACGTGGCCGAGCGCATCCGCGAGATCTATGTGGTGCGCGGCTCGCTCGAGGAGGCGGCGACGCGGCTCGCCACCCGCCGCCGCGCCGGCGACGTCGCCGACCTGCAGGCTCACGTCGACGCCATGGTCGAGGCGGCGGGCGCCAATGACATCGACCGCCTCGCCGACGAGAGCGTCGCCTTCCACCGCGCCGTGCTGGTGGCGGCGGACAACACGCTGCTGCTCGCGATCTGGTCGTCGCTCGCCATCGAGACCCGCACGGCGATCACGCTGATGGCCGACGGGCTCGATCTCGTCGAAGCGGCCGAAAGCCACCAGCCGATCGTCGACGCGATGGCGCGCGGCGACGCCGAGGAGGCGGCCCGGCTCGCCCGCGTCCACCAGGACTTCTTCGAGACGCTGCCGGTGCCGCTCGGCAACCTCTCGCCGGCGGTGGAGTAGTGGCGGCCGACGGCAGCGAGGTGGCGGCCGACGCGGCGGCGCGGGCGCTCGAGCTAATCGAGGGCGGGGCGCCACTGGTGCTGGTGCACGGCGGCGCCGGCACCGGCAAGACGACCTTCCTGCAGACGCTGCGCAAGCAGGAGGGTCGCCGCCAGGTGTTCGTCGCACCCACCGGCGTGGCGGCGCTCAATGTCGGCGGCCAGACCATCCATTCCTTCTTCGGCCTGCCGCCGCGCCTGCTGCATCGCGACGAGATCAAGCCGCGGCCGTTCGCGCGCCGGCTGATGCGCAAGCTCGAGCGCCTCGTCGTCGACGAGGTGTCGATGGCGCGCGCCGACCTCGTCGACGCGATGGACCTGTCGCTGCGCATCGCCCGCAATCGCGACGAGCCGTTCGGCGGCGTGCAGGTGGTGCTGGTCGGCGACTTCCTGCAGCTCGCCCCGGTGGTGCCGATGGTCGAGCAGGAGATCCTTGCCGGGCTCGGCTACGAGGGTCCCTACGCCTTCCACGCCCGCGTGCTGGCCGGCGCGCCGGTCGCCGGCGTCGGCTTCACGACGGTGCACCGGCAGAGCGACCCGACCTTCGTCGGCTGGCTCGACGATCTCCGCCGCGGGCGCCACGTCGAGCGGGCGGTGGCGGCGCTCAACGAGGCCTGCGTGCGGCCGCACCGGGACGGCCGCTCGCCTGTGCTGCTCGCCGGCACGAATGCGCGTGTCGACGCCTACAATGTCGAGGGGATGGCGCGGCTGCCCGCGCCGGAGATCGGGTTTGCTGGCACCAGCGCCGGCGAGTTCGGCCTCGCCGGCGACCGCCTGCCGGTGCCCGAGCGGCTTGCGCTGAAGGTCGGCGCGCTTGTCATGGCGGTGCGCAACGACGCCGCCCGCCGCTTCGTCAACGGCTCGACCGGCACGGTCGTCGGTCTCAACGAGGATTGCGCGCGGGTGCGCTTCGACACCGGTGTCGAGATGGAGCTCGAGCCCTACACCTGGGAGCGCATCCGCTACGAGGCCGACGAGACGGGCGAGCGCATCACCGCCAAGGTGGTCGGCAGCTACACCCAGTTGCCGCTGGTGCCGGCCTGGGCGGTGACCGTCCACAAGGCGCAGGGGCTGACGCTCGAGGACGTCCGCATCGACCTCGGCCATGCCTTCGCGCCCGGCCAGGCCTATGTGGCGCTGTCGCGGGCGCGCTCGCTCGCCGGCCTGTCGCTGGTGCAGCCGCTGCGGCCGCGCGACATCCGCGTCGATCCGCGCGTCGTCGCCTTCGTCGAGGCGCTGGAGCGCGCCTAGGGCGCCTGCCGGTCGGATCGCACCATCCGATCGATCAGAAATCGCTCCGAGTCAAACGCTGGAGCCTACCGGCGTCGCCCGGATCGGTTCCGTCCGGGCGCAAGAGGCTCCAGCCGCCGCGCCGCCGCGTCGGGCAGCTCTCCGACAGCTTTCCTTTCGCACTGCAACATCAAGCCGGCCAACTCTCAAGAATTGCCCGCCGGAGGGTCGGTTCGCGAGTGCCCTTGTATTGCTGCGACCGGCGCGTTTAACTGACCGGAACGTCATCGCGCGGCCGGAGAAAGCCGGGCGCCGAGGCACGCCGCAGAAGGCGGGCCTTCGAGAAGCGACGCCGACGACCGCCGAGAACGGCGGCGCAACCAGAATAAGGGCCCGTCGGCAAACGATGGGCCGGGAAGAGACCTCAGGGGAGGATCACCATGACCGACGACACCACCACGCCTGTCGCCAACCCCATGCCCACCGCCTCAGATGCAGCCGCGAAGCCCGGCATCGGGCGGCGCAAGTTCCTCGCCGGGGCGGCTGTCGCCGGCGTCGGCGCCGTGGCGATGCCGGCCGTCGCCCGCGCCCAGACGACGACCTGGCGCTTCCAGTCGACCTGGCCGGCGCGCGACATCTTCCACGAGTTCGCCGGCGACTATGTGAGGATGGTCAACGAGATGTCGGGCGGCCGGCTGACGCTGGAACTGCTGCCCGCCGGCGCCGTCGTCGGTGCACTGCAGATGCAGGACGCGGTGCTCGCCGGCGCGCTCGACGGCGGCCACGGCGTCACCGCCTACTGGTATGGCAAGCACAAGGCCTATTCGCTGTTCGGCACGCCGCCAGCCTTCGGCTGGGACGGCAACCAGTTCCTGTCGTGGTTCTATCACGGCGGCGGCGAGGCTCTGTACAAGGAGCTCGTCAACGACATCCTCAATTTGCCGCTCACCGGTTTCCTCACCGGCCCGATGCCGACGCAGCCGCTCGGCTGGTTCAAGGACGAGGTGACGAGCGCCGATCAGCTGCAGAATCTCAAGTACCGCACGGTCGGCCTCTCGGCGGACCTGTTCAACGACATGGGCGCGGCGGTGACCATCGTCGGCGGCCCGGACATCGTGCCGAGCATGGATCGCGGCCTGCTCGACGCGGCCGAGTTCAACAACCCGTCGTCCGACCGGCTGCTCGGCTTCGCCGACGTCTCGAAGAACTACATGCTGCAGTCCTATCACCAGGACAGCGAGTGCTTCGAGGTGATCTTCAACAAGCAGAAATATGAGGCGCTCGATCCCGACCTGCAGGCGATCCTGCGCTATGGTGCCTATGCCGCTTCCTCCGACATGTACTGGAAGGCGATGGCGCGCTATCCGCAGGATCTCGCCAAGCTGAAGGAATCGGGCGTGAAGGTGTCGCGCACGCCGCAGAGCGTGCTCGAGGCGCAGCTCGCCTCCTGGGATCGCGTCATCGCGACTGCCGGTGGCAACGAGCAGACCGGGCAGTTCTTCACCAAGGTGATCGACAGCCAGAAGGCGTTCGTGAAGCAGATGGGTTCCTATTTCTTCGACGCGAACGCGCCGAAGGAGCCGGCGTTCCAGCACTTCTTCGGCCAGGGCTGAGGCCGCGGCCAAGACGCGCGGAAACGGTGCCGCACTGGCCCCGGTTCTGCCGGAGATTGACTCCGCCTGCCATGTATTCCGCCTGCGGCCGCGGCGTCCGGAGACGCCGCCGCGGCCGCCTGTGGCGACCGACGGATGGGCCACATGCAGCGTTTCCTCCTGCTGATCGACCAGATCTCGACCTTCGCCGGCAAGCTGTTCGCCTGGTGCGTCGTCCTGTTGACTGCCGTCGTCACCTATGAGGTGGCGATGCGCTACGTCTTCCGGAAGCCGACCGGCTGGGCCTATGACGTCAGCTACATGCTCTATGGGGCGCTGTTCCTGATGGCCGGCGCCTATGCCCTGTCGCGCAACGCGCACGTGCGGGCGGACTTCATCTACCGCCACCTGGCCCCGCGGACGCAGGCCCGGCTCGATCTCGTCATGTACATCATCGCCTTCTTCCCCGGCGTGCTGGCGCTCAACTATGCGGGCTTCAACTTCGCCAAGCTCGCCTACGTGATGAACGAGCATTCGGCGTTCAGTCCGAACGGACCACCGGTCTATCCCTTCAAGATGCTCCTGCCGATCGCCGGCTTCCTGCTGCTCCTGCAGGGCATCGCCGAAGTCATCCGCTGCCTCATCTGCATCCGCACCGGCCAATGGCCCGAACGCCTGCACGACGTCGAAGAGCTCGAAAAGCAGCTCATCGAGCAGCGCAGCCAGTCCTGATCCGCCCCGCCCATCGGATGAAGTGAGGAGTTTCCATGTCCGATCCCATGGTCGGGATGCTGATGCTGGTGGTGTTCATCATCAGCATCATGATCGGGTTCCCGATCGCCTTCACCGTCATCGCGCTCGGTGTCGGCTTCGGTTACTATGCCATCGGCGACGCCATCTTCGCGCTGTTCGTGCAGCGCAGCTATGGCGTGATGTCGAGCGATGTTTTGATCGCCGTGCCGTTGTTCCTGTTCATGGGCTACATCATCGAGCGGGCGAACGTGCTCGACCGGCTGTTCGCCAGCCTGCAGATCTCGATGCGCAATGTCCCCGGCTCGCTCGGCGTCGCGACGCTCGCCACCTGCACGCTGTTCGCCACCGCCACCGGTATCGTCGGGGCCGTCGTCACGTTGATGGGCCTGCTCGCCTTTCCGCAGATGTTGAAGGCCGGCTACGACAAGCGGCTCGCCGCCGGCATCATCTGCGCCGGCGGCACGCTCGGCATTCTGATCCCGCCCTCGGTGATGCTCATCCTCTACGGCGCGATGGCGGGTGAATCGATCGTCCGCCTCTATGCGGCGGCGCTGTTCCCGGGCCTCTTGCTCGCCGGCCTCTACATCGTCTTCGTCGTTGGTCTCGCAATCGTGAAGCCGAGCATGGCGCCCGCGTCGAAGGAGGCCGGCACCCATATCCCCTTCACAGTCGTCACGCGCGAACTCCTGATCTCGTTCGTGCCGCTCGCGGCGCTGATCCTGTGCGTGCTCGGCGCGATCCTGTTCGGGCTGGCGACACCGCACGAGGCGGCCGGTATCGGCGCGCTGGGCGCCATCCTGCTCGGCCTCCTCTATGGCGGGCTCACCTGGAAGGGCTTCGTCGAATCCGTTTACCTGACGGCGCGCGCCAGCGCGATGGTCGGCTGGCTGTTCATCGGCTCGTGGATCTTCGCTTCCGTCTTTGCGCTTCTCGGTGGTGAGAAGGTCATCGTCGAGGCCATGCAGGCGCTCAATCTGTCGCCGCTGCAATTCCTGCTGCTGACGCAGTTCCTGATCTTCCTGCTCGGCTGGCCGCTCGAGTGGACCGAGATCATCGTCATCTTCGTGCCGATCTTCCTGCCGCTGCTCGCCATCTACGACATCGATCCGATCATGTTCGGCGTCCTCGTCGCCCTCAATATCCAGACGAGCTTCCTGACGCCGCCGATGGCGATGTCGGCCTATTACCTCAAGGGAATCCAACCGAAGTCGGTGGAGCTGTGGGAGATTTTCCAGGGCATGATCCCGTTCCTGTTCCTGGTGATCGTCTCGATGGTGATGTTCTACACCTTCCCGCAGATCGGGCTGTGGCTGCCGCAGGCGATCTACGGCCGGTGAGCACGGCCGCTCGGACGCGCGGCCTGCTCCGGCGGGTGTCGCGCGGCTGCGGCGCCCGCTCAAGCTTCTGACACCGGAGCGATTTCTGATCGATCGGATGATTCCATCCGACCGGAAAGCGCTCTAAGACGGCTGCGGCGGTCGCTGCAGTCTCGCGGCGGGCGGGCGGCAGGAGTGCGGCATGTCTAATGCTGGTTCGTCGGATGCTGGTTCGTCGGTCTCGGGTGCGGGCGGTCCGGACGGCATCATCCGGGGCGTCATCGCGCCCAACCTCACGCCCTTCGACGACGCGCTGGCGGTGGTGCCGGAACTCTACGTCGCCCACGCGCAGCATCTCCTCGCCAACGGCTGCGCGGGGCTCGCGCCGTTCGGCACCACCGGCGAGGCTCTGTCGGTCGGCATCGACGAGCGCAAGCGCCTGCTCGAGGCGCTGGTCGAGGCCGGCATCGATCCGAAGCGGCTGATCCCCGGCACGGGGCTCTGCTCGTTTCCCGACACTGCCGAACTGACGCGCCACGCGGTCGAACTCGGTTGCGCCGGTGCGATGACGCTGCCGCCGTTCTACTTCAAGGGCGTCAGCGATGACGGGCTGTTCGCCTATTTCGCGACACTGATCGCCGCCGTGAACCACCCCGACCTGCGCATCTATCTCTACCACATCCCGCCGGTGTCCCAGACGCCGCTGTCGCTCGACCTCGTCGGCCGGCTCGTGGCGACCTATCCCGAGACGATCGTCGGCCTGAAGGATTCCTCCGGCGACGCCGACAACACCCGGGCGCTGCTCGCCCGCTTCCCGCAGCTGGCGATCTATCCGGGCTCGGAGATCGGCCTCGACGCGATGCTGGCGCTCGGCGCGCCCGGCTGCATCACCGCGACCGCGAACCTCAACGCCCCGGCGGTTGCCGCGGTGGTGGGCAAGCACGGCGACGGCGACGGTGCCGCCCGGCAGGCGACGGTCGACGCCTTCCGCAAGACGGTGCAGCCCTATGCGCCGATCCCCGCGATGAAGGCGGTTTTGGCCGAGACCACCGGCGACGCCCGCTGGCGCAATGTCCGTCCGCCGCTCATGCCGGCTCCGGTCGAGAAGGGCCGCGAGCTCCTGCGCGCGCTCGAGGAGAGCTTCGGCTTCGCCGGGCGGGCGACCGTCTAGGCCAGAGCGATGGACGCAGCCGGCACACGGGGAGGGGAGCGATGATCGAGCGCTACCGGGCGGCAGACCTCGTCGCCTTCGCCGAGCGGCTTCTCACGGGCGCCGGGCTGCCGGCAGAGCCTGCCGCCGCCGTGGCGGCGGGGCTGGTCGAGGCGGACCTGCTCGGCCACACCACCCACGGCCTCGCTTTGCTCGGCCCCTATCTCGGCGCGCTTTCCGCCGGCACGATGGAGCGCGAGGGCTGGCCCGCCGTCGTCTCTGACGCGCCCGCCGCCGCCGTCTGGGACGGACGGCGCCTGCCCGGCGTGTGGACCACCGGCCTCGCCATCGAGGCGGCCACAGTGCGGGCGGCGACCCAGGGCATCGGCGCCATCGTCGTGCGGCGCAGCCACCACATCGCCTGCCTCGCCGCCTTCCTGGAGAAGCCGGCCCGCGACGGCTTCGCGGTGATCGTGCTCTCCTCGGACCCGGCGGTGGCGACCGTCGCCCCGCACGGCGGCATCACGCCGGTGATGACGCCGAACCCGCTCGCCGTCGCCCTGCCGGCGACCGCCGGTCCGATCCTCATCGACGTCTCGACCTCGATCACCACCAACGGCCTCGTCGCCCGCACGGCGCGCGAGGGCGGCCGGCTGCCCGGCGCCTGGCTCGTCGACGCCGAGGGCCGGGCGAGCGACGATCCGGCGGTGGCGAGCGCCGGCGGCGCACTGCTGCCGGTCGGCGGCCTCGACCACGGCCACAAGGGGTTTGCGCTGTCCTTGATGGTGGAGGCGCTGACCCAGGGCCTCGGCGGCTACGGTCGCGCCGAGAAACCGACCGACTGGGGCGCCGCGGTGACGGTGATCGCCTTCGCGCCGGCGCTGTTCGCGGGGCTTTCGCCGTTCCTCGCGCAAGTCGACTGGCTGGCGGATGCCTGCCGGGCGGCGACGCCGCGCGACCCGGCGGTGCCCGTGCGGATGCCGGGTGAGGCGGCGCTGGCGAGGAAGGCAAGGGCGCTCCACGAGGGGGTGGAGTTGCACCCGGAGGTGGCGGCGCAGATCGCGGTGCTGGCGGAGAAGTATGGGGTGGCGGGGGTGGAAGTGGTGAGGGGATAGCGAACGGCGCGGCGCGCGCTGCCGCGTCCTCCCCCTGCCAGGGGGGAGGACAGCCGCGCCGCAGGCGCGGCAGGTGGGGGCCCGTCAGTCCAACCTGGGCGCAGTCTTTGGATTGACAGGCCCCACCCTGGCCGCTTCGCGGCCTGTCCCTCCCCCTGGCAGGGGAGGGACGCGCTGCGGCTTGGAAAGGACGCCTACCCCCGGTCGATCAAATGGAAGAACGAGCCCGTCACCATCCCCCGCCTTCCGCCGCTGCCGTCCGCCACGACCGCCCCGTTCGCATCGGTGACCGCAAACAGCGGCGCGTCCCCACCCGCCTCCGTCACGCTCGCATAATGGAACTCGTGGCCGCGGAAGGCGTCGCCGGCGTCACCGAGCAGGCAGGCGTCCGCGAGGACGGCGCGGCGGTAGCCGAGGTGGAGGCGGCGCTTTGCAAAGCTTGTGGCGTGGCCGAGGAGGCCCGCCATGGCGTGGCGGACGCCGTCGGCGTCCTCGAGGCCTTCGCCGAGCACCATGTGGCCGCCGCACTCGCCATGCACGGGCCGCGTCGCCGCGAACGCCCGCAGCCCCGCGAGGAAGCGGGCGTTGCCGGCGAGCCGGCCGGCGTGGAGTTCGGGATAGCCACCCGGCAGCCAGCAGACGTCGGCGCCCATGTCCGGCGCATCGTCGGCCAGCGGCGAGAACGTCACGATCTCGGCCCCCGCGGCGTGCCAGCCGGCGAGCAAATGCGGGTAGACGAACGAGAACGCCTGATCGCGGGCGAGCGCGATGCGCTGGCCCGGCGGTGGCAGCGCGACGGCATCTGCGGGCTGACCGCCGTCGGGCGCAGCATCGGAATGCCCCTCCGCCCCCAGCAGCCGGGCCGCGGCGAGGATGGCGTCGAGGTCGCAGTTCGCGGCGACGAAGTCGCCGAGCTCGGCGACGAAGGCGTCGAGGCGCGCGTGTTCCTCGGCCTGCACGAGGCCGAGGTGGCGCTCCGGGACGGTGAGGCCGTCGGTGCGCGGCAGGGCGCCGAGCACCGGCAGCCCCGCCGCCGCGATGCCGCGGGAAGCGAGCGCCGTGTGGCGGGGGCTGGCGACGCGGTTGAGGATGACTCCCGCCACCCTCACGTCCGGCCGGAACGTCGCGAACCCCTTCGCCACGGCGCCCGCGGTCTGCGACTGCCCGGAGACGTCGAGCACCAAAAGCACCGGCAGGCCCAGTCGGGCGGCGAGATCGGCGGTGGAGCCGTCGCCGCAGGCCCCGGGCGAGGCGACGCCGTCGAACAGCCCCATCAGGCCCTCGACGATCAGCACGTCGGCGCCGTCGGCCTGGGTGGCGGCGAGCGCGTCGAGCAGGCCGGCGCGCATCGACCAGGTGTCGAGGTTGACGCCCGGCCGGCCGGTGGCGGCGGCGTGGAAGGCGGTGTCGATATAGTCCGGCCCCGCCTTGGCGGCGGCGACGTTCAGCCCGCGCCGGCGGAGCGCCGCGATCAGCCCGAGGGTGAGCGATGTCTTGCCGGAGCCGGAGCGGGGGGCGGCGACGACGAGGCCGCGCGGTCGCGCGAGACTTGCAGCCCCTGTCACTGCATCGCCTCGATCAGCCGGGCGGTGCCGATGAGGCGAGCGCGGACGGCGACGATCTCGCCGATCGCCACGATCGCCGGCGGGTCGATGCCGGCGGCCGCTGCGTCCTCGGCGATGCGGGAAAGCGTCGAGACGACGACCGCCTCGCGGCCGGTGGTGGCGGAGGCGACGACGGCAGCGGAGGTGCCCGGCGGCAGGCCGCCGGCGATCAGCGCCGCCGCGATCGGCCCGAGGCTCGCCATCGCCATGTAGAGAACGATCGGCTGGCCGGTGGCGGCGAGTGCCGCCCAGTCGAGGCCGCCTTCGCCGGTGCCGGCGTGGCCGGTGGCGAGAATCACCGCCTGGTTGACCTCGCGCAGCGTCGCCGGGATGCCGGCCGCAGCGAGCCCCGCCAGACCGGACGTCAGCCCGGGCACGACGCGGAAGCGCACGCCCTCCAGCGACAGCGCCAGCACCTCCTCGCCGCCGCGGCCGAAGACGAACGGATCGCCGCCCTTGAGCCGCACGACGCGCCTGCCGGCGCGGGCGTGGGCGATCAGCCGCAGCGTGATGTCGGCCTGCTTCGCCGACGGCTTGCCGCCGCGCTTGCCGGCATAGTCGAACAGGGCCGTGGGCGGCGCGAGCGCCAGGATGCGGTCGTCGACGAGGGCGTCGTGGACGATCACCTCGGCCTGGGAGAGGGCGGCGACGGCGGCGAGCGTCAGCATCGAAGGGTCGCCGGGGCCGGCGCCGACCAGCGCCACCTCGCCGGGCACGAGCGGCGGCACGTCGTCGAGGAAGCCGGCGACGAGGCCGGCGATCCGCTCCGCATGCTCCCTGCCGCTCACCCGCTCGCGCTCCTGGTCCATCGGCCGGCCCTGCCGGCGCAGCCGGGATGACGCCCGTCCGTCGTCGTCCTATAGACGGTGGCAAGTGTTCAGGGGAAGGCATGGGAAGAGCGGACGGCATCGGAGCGACAGAAGCCGGCGATCTGTCCGGCGGAGAGACCGGCGATGCCGCCGACGAAGCGGCCGCCGATCTCGGCCGGCCGCTGCGCCGCGGCTGGACGACGGGCGCCTGCGCCACCGCCGCCGCCAAGGCCGCCTACACCGCACTCCTGACGGGCGCCTTCCCCGACCCGGTGACCGTGATGCTGCCAGCCGGTGCGACACCGGCCTTCGCCTTGGCGATGTCGCGCCTCGACGGCGATGCGGCCACCGCCGCCGTCGTCAAGGATGCCGGCGACGACCCGGACGTGACGCACGGCGCGCTGATCGTCGCCACCGTCCGCCGCGGCGCGCCGGGCTCGGGTGTCGTCTTCCGCGCCGGACCCGGCGTCGGCACGGTGACGCTGCCGGGCTTGCCGCTCCCGCCCGGCGAGCCGGCGATCAACCCGGTGCCGCGCCAGATGATTGCCGCCGCCATCGCCGAGGTGGCGGCCGCCCACGGTGGCAGCGGCGACGTTGTGGTGGAGATCTCGGTGCCGGACGGTGCGGCGATCGCCGAGCGCACCTGGAACCCGCGGCTCGGCATCCTCGGCGGCATCTCCATCCTCGGCACGACCGGCATCGTCGTGCCCTATTCCTGCGCCGCCTGGATCCACGCCATCCACCGCGGCATCGACGTCGCCCGTGCCGCCCACCTCGGCCACCTCGCCGGCGCCACCGGCTCGGCGTCCGAGGTGGCGGTGCGGGCTCTGCACGGCCTGCCGGAGCTCGCCCTCATCGACATGGGCGACTTCGTCGGCGGCATGCTGAAGTACCTGCGCACCCACCCGGTGGCGCGCGTCACGGTCGCCGGCGGCGTCGCCAAGATGTCGAAGCTCGCCCAGGGCATGCTCGACCTGCACTCGAAGCGCGGCACCGTGGACTTCGGCTTTCTGGCGTCGACGGCGGAAGCGTGCGGCGTGCGGCCCGAGCGGGTGACGGCGATCCGGACGGCCAACACGGCGCTCGAGGCATTTTCGCTCGCCGGCGAGGATGCGGTGGCGCTCGGTGACCGTGTCGCGAAACTCGCCCGCGCCACCGCCGCCGAGGTGGTCCGCGGCGCCGGCATCGACGTCGAGGTGGTGGTGTTCGACCGCGGCGGGAAACTGGTGGGACGGGCGCCGTTCGAGGGGCGGCAGCTGGGGTGAGGAACCCGCGCCCGCGGGAGGGGCGGTGCCCGCAGGTCGCCGGGGTGGGGTGGCGCTCACCCCTCCATCGTCATCCCGGACAAGCGAGGCGCAGCCGAGCGCCGATCCGGGACCCAGCGCTAAAGTCCGCGCCGGAGGCGCGGCTCATGCGTCGCGCTACGCGCGACCAGTCTTCCGCTGGGCCCCGGCTCGCTTCGCGTTGCTTCGCGTCCGGGGTGACGCGACGAGGGGGGAGGGGCGAGTGGCCCCTCACGTCCGCATCAGCACGCCGCCATCCACCGCCAACTCCACCCCGGTGATGAACGACGCCGCATCCGAGAGCAGGAACAGCGCCGCGTTCGCCATGTCGTCGGCCGTGCCGATGCGGCCGATCGGGACATAGTCAGCGACCGCCGCCTGGATCTCGGCCGAATCCCAGCGCGCCTGCAGCGGCGTGAGCGCCGGGCCGGGGAGGATGGCGTTGGAGCGGATGCCATCGCGCGCACACTGCATCGCGATCGACTTCGACAGCGCGCAGACGCCGGCCTTCGAGGCCTGGTAGGCCTCTTGGGGCTTCAGGTCGCCGCGCAGCCACTGGATCGTCGAGAAGTGCACCATCGCGCCGCCACCGGTCTTCTTCATCAGCGGCACGGCGAAGCGCGAGGTCAGCAGCATCGTCTTGAGGTTGATGTCCATCACCTCGTCCCAGACGGACAAGTCGATGTCGAGGAAGCCCTTGTCGCGGCCGAACCAGAGCACGCCGGCGACGTTCGCGAGATAGTCGAGCCGGCCGGTGCGGGCGGCAGTGTCGGTCATCGTCTTCTCGACGAAGGCGGCGTCGCGCAGGTCGCCTTGGACGAAGACGAGGCGGTCACCGAAGCCCGACAGGCTCTCGGGCGCCGGCTTTATGTCGATCGCGGTGACGGAAGCGCCGGCCTTCAGGAGGTCGCGGGCGATCGCCTCGCCCATGCCGCCGCCGGCCCCGGTGACGACCGCTGTGCGGCCGGAAAAGTCGTAGCGGAGCATGGCAGCCTTCCCCGAAAGTGAGCGAGCGGTTCGCCCGCGATGACGCGCGGCGGCAAACCGGCCGAAGCCCGGCCGACCGCCGATCCGGCGAAAATCGTTGCCACGCGCTCCGGACCCGATCAAGCGAAATCGCAAAGATTTTCTAAAACAGAAAATCATGCTAACGGTCGGCCTCCGGCGCGCCGCCCGGCGCGCCCGTCGCCGCCCGGAGCCTGCCCCATGTCCGTTACCGCCGTCGCGCCGCACGCCTTCGAGGTGATCTCGCCGGTCGACGATCAGAGCTACGTCACCCGCCCCTACGCCACCGCCGCCGAGGTGGAGGCGGCGATGACGGCTGCGGAAGCGGCGCAGAAGACCTGGCGGCGGACGCCGCTCGACGCCCGCGTCGCCGTCGTCAAGGCGTGGCTCGTCGAGATGGAGAAGCGCAGCGGCGACCTTGCCGACACGCTGTCGCGCTCGATGGGGCGGCCGCGGTGGCAGGCCGACGAGATGCCGCGCCTGAAGCTCGTCGGCGAGATCGCCATGCGCGAGGCGGCCGAGGTGCTGGCCGACGCCGCTTATCCGACCGATCCCGGCATCCGCCGCTACGTGCGCCGCGAGCCGCTCGGCGTGACGCTGTCGATCTGCCCCTGGAACTATCCGACGGCGATGATGTCGATGCTCGTCACCGAGCCGCTGATCGCCGGCAACGTCGTCATCCTCAAGCACTCGCCGCAGACCCCGCTCACCGCCGAGATCGCCGCAGAAGCCTTCGCCGCCGCCGGCGGGCCGGCCGGCGTCTTCCAGGCGCTGCACCTCTCGCACCCGGCGGCCGAGGCGCTGATCGGCTCGAACCGGCTCGGCGCTGTGCGCTTCATCGGCTCGGTCGGCGGCGGCCGGCGCGTCCATGCCGCGGCGGCCGGCACCCACACCCACGTTCACCTCGAACTCGGCGGCAAGGACCCGGCCTATCTCCGCCCGGACGCCGACCTCGCCGACGCGATCCCGCTGCTGACGGAGGGCTGCTTCTCCAACGCCGGCCAGTCGTGCTGCTCGGTCGAGCGCATCTACGTCCACGAGGCGATCGCCGCCCGATTCATCGAGGCGTTCACGGCGGACGCGGCGAACTGGACGCTCGGCCATCCGCTCGACGGCAAGCCGATGATCGGCCCGGTGGTGCGCGCCGTCGCCGCCGAGCAGATCAACGCCCGCGTCGCCCAGGCGCTGGCGATGGGGGCCACGCGCACCCACGCGGCCAACCGCTTCGGCGCCGCCGACCTCGGCCGCGCCTATGTCGAGCCCGAGGTGCTGGCCGGTTGCACCGCCGACATGCCGATCATGCGCGACGAACTGTTCGGCCCGGTCGCCTGCATCCAGACGGTGTCGTCGGACGAAGAGGCGGTCGCGCTGATGAACGACAGCGAGTACGGCCTGACGGCGAGCGTCTGGTCGGCCGACATCGCGGCAGCCGAGGCGATCGCGAGCGAACTCGAGGCCGGCACGGTGTTCGTCAACCGCTGCGACCACGCCGACCTCTATTTGCCGTGGGGCGGGGTGAAGTCCTCCGGCCTCGGCCGGGCGAATGCCCGCACCGGCGTGCTGGAGGCGACGCAGGCGAAGTCGTTCCACGTCCGACGCCGCCTCGGCTGAGGCTGCGCACCGGGGGGACACCGCCATGCCTGCTGCCGCACCCGCCTCGACGCTGCCGGATGCGGCGACGGTCGCTGCCCTCGCGGCAGACGCCGTCGAGGAGATCGCCGCCGCCCGGCCGGGGCCGCTGGCGCTCCTCTGCGAGCACGGCGGCAACGCCGTGCCGGCGCCGTGGGCGGACCTCGGCCTGCCGGCGGCGCTCCTCGCCTCGCACTTCGGCTATGACCCGGGTGCGGCGGCGCTGACGCGGGCGCTCGCCGCCCGCCTCGGCGCACCGGCGGCGATCGGGCGCTGGTCGCGGTTGTTCGTCGATCTCAACCGCCAGGTCCAGGCCTGGGAATGCATGCGGCCGGACTGCTCGGGCATCCCGGTGCCGGGCAATCTCGACGTGACGGCGGACGATCTCGCCGCGCGGCTTGCGGTGGCGCGCACGCCGTTCGACGCGGCCGCGGACCGGGCGCTCGCCGGGCGCGCCGTGGTGCTCTCCGTCCACACCTGCACGCCCGTCTACCACGCCCACCGCCGGCCCTGGCCGGTCGGCGTGCTCTGGCGCGAGCGCGCCGTTCTCGCCACCCCGCTGATCGACGCGCTCGTGGCGCAGGGCTACGATCCGGTGGGGGACAACGAGCCCTACGACTGGCGCGAGGCGGAGGGCTACACCCTGCAGGACACCCGCATCGGCGGCCGGGTCGCCCTCTATCTCGAGGTCCGCAACGATCTGCTGGCCACCGACGCCGGCGTGGCCGAGCACGCGGCGCGGATCGGCGCGGCGCTGGAGACGGCGCTGGCGGACTGGGGGGCGCGCTGTGGGGGGTGAGGGGATGCACCGGGCCGCGGCGGCTGCCGGACTGTTGTTCGCGATTGCGCTGCCCCGACGGCCTTGGCCAAACTCTGCGACCGTCATCCCGGACGCGAAGCAACGCGAAGCGATCCGGGACCCAGCGGACAGTCGTCGCGCGCAGCGCGACACCAAAGGCGCGCCTCCGGCGCGCAGTCTTGCGCTGGGTCCCGGATCGGCGCTCGGCTGCGCCTCGCTTGTCCGGGATGACGCCATAGAATTTGGAGTGGCGCCCGCCCAACCCCGCCAGGGCGGGTCCCATCGCCCCAGCCCTTCCCTCGATCGCGTGCGCCCATGACCCGCGTCTCCGTCCACGAGATCGCGGCGCAGATCCGCGACTACCGCAAGAAGCAGGGGCTGACGCTGCAGGACATCTCGGAGATGTCCGGCCTCTCCGTCTCGACGCTTTCGAAGATCGAGAACGGCAAGACGCGGCTGACGCTCGACACCGCACTGGTGCTCGCCGGCATCCTCAAGGTGCCTGTGACGGGCTTCCTCGCCGAGGACGTGGTGCGGCCGACGGCGCGGCGCTCGATCACGCGGGCGGGCGAGGGCGTCGTCCACGACGTCAACGGCCTGCGCTTCGAGGTGCTGTGCGCCGACTTCAAGGAGAAGCGCAACTTCTTCTGGCGCGTCACCGTCTCCGCCCGCTCCCTCGACGAGGGCGGCGGCTGGCGCAGCCATCCGGGCGAGGAGTTCCTGTCGGTGATCTCCGGCACCCTCGAACTGCACACCGAACACTACGAGACGGTGCGGCTCGGAGCGGGCGACTCGATCCTCTTCGACGCCACCATGCGCCACGCCTATGTCGCCGGCGGGGAGGGCGACGCCGTTCTGCTGATGTCGAACACCATCCCGCTCGACACCAGCGAGGAGGGTGGCGAGGCGGTCTAGGTCGGCGCGGCGTGGTCGCGAGCGCGCTGTCGCCCGACCATTTGCGGGCGCAAGGTTTCGCAGCAATTTTCCATTTCGGAAAATCCGCTTGCCTCCCTCCGCCGGCGATCCTACCATCGCTGATGCCGTGGCGGAGGGGCCGGACGGCGGACGACGAGACCGAACGGGGAGGTGGGCCGGGTGCTGTCGGTCGAGCAGGTGAGCAAGCGGTTCGGCGGCGTGCAGGCGCTGCAGGACGTCACGCTCGTCTGCCGCCCGGGTGAGATCGTCGGGCTGATCGGCCCGAACGGCGCCGGCAAGTCCTCGCTCGTCAACGTCGTCACCGGCCTGATCGCGCCCGACGGCGGCCGCGTCCGCCTCGGCGACCGCGAGCTCGGCGGCCGCGGGCCGGAGTTCGCCGCCCATTCGGGCGTCGCCCGCACCTTCCAGAACCTGCGCCTGTTCAAGCAGCTTTCCGTCCGCCAGAACGTCGAGGTGGCGCTCACCTCCGGCCGTCGGCACCGTGCCGATCGCGTCGCCGGGCTCTCGGTCGACGGGCTGCTCGCCCAGCAGGGCCTCGCCGACCTCGCCGAGGCGCCGGCCGGCGTGCTGTCCTACGGCCACCAGCGGCGTCTCGAGATCGCCCGCGCGCTGGCGCTCGGCCCCGAGGTGCTGCTGCTCGACGAGCCGGCCGCCGGCATGAACGACCAGGAGACCGAGGCGCTCGCGCTGACCATCCGCGAGATCCGCGACGAGCGCCCGCTCGGCATCGTCGTCATCGACCACGACCTCGGCTTCATCATGGGGCTGTGCGACCGCCTCACCGTCATGGACATGGGCCGCGTCGTCGCCGACGGCACGCCCGAGGTGATCCGCAAGGACCCGGTGGTCATCGAGATCTATCTCGGCACAGTGCACTAAGGGGCCGCGAGCCTTCTGGCACCGATTTCGCACCCGCCGCAGGCGACGCTCCGCCCGCGACGATCCGCATAGGGAGAGACCCCCGGCCGGCGCCGCGCCGGCGGGGACGACAACAGGGGAACCAGCCATGTCGCATCGTTCGCTCTTGCTCGGGACGGCCGCCGCGCTGGCCCTCTTCGCCGGCCCGGCGCTCGCCGAGGGGCCGACCATCAAGATCGGCCTCGCCGCCTCGCTCACCGGCGACTTCGCACCCTACAGCGAGGCCGAGGGTGCCCGCTGCATGGCCGACCAGCTCAACAAGGCGGCAGGGCCGGACGACCCGAAGATCGAGATCCTGATCGAGGACTCCCGCTCCGACGCGCAGCTCTCCGTCTCGCTCGGCCAGAAGTTCCTCGACGAGAAGGCGCAGGTGATCGCCGGCGTGCCGTTCCCCGACGCGCTGATCCCGATGTCGCAGATGGCGGCGAGCTACGGCGCCACCGTCTACTCGGCGCCGAACACCCAGGTGGAGATGCACGAGGTCGGCCTCGACAACTTCATCGCCGGCGCGGTGCCCGATCCGATGAACGCCGCCGCCGGCGCCGAGGCGGTGTTTGCCGCCGGTGGCCGCAACGTCGTCATCCTCACCTCCGAGGACGGCGCCTCCTGGTCGGCGAAGACGCCGGAGTGGTTCGGCGAGGCGATGGCGAAGCAGGGCGGCAAGGTCGTCGGCAAGCTCGCCTATTCCTTCGGCACCACCGACTGGTCGCCGCAGATCGCCGAGATCAAGGCGATCGCCGACAAGCCCGACACCGTCTATGTCTGCGGCCCGGTGCCGGACGTCGGCATCCTCGTGCGCCAGCTGCGCTCGAACGGCTTCGACGGCATCGTCGCCGGCTGCGACGGCTTCGACGACCCCTCCCTCGAGGAGACGGTGGGCAATCCCGCTTTTCTCGACAAGGTGATCTTCGCCACCCACGGCGTGATGGGCGACGGCGGCCGCATCGACCAGTTCATCGCCGCCTGCAAGGCGGCCGGCTACAAGGTCAACGGCATCTTCGACGCGCTCGGCGCCGACATGGTGCAGGTGGTCTACGACGCCGCCAAGGCCTCGGGCAGCGAGGACCCGGTGGTGCTGCGTGAGGCGATCCGTTCGAGCGATGGCTCCAAGACGGTGATGACCGACAACCTCTCCTTCAAGGAGAAGCTCGCCTATCCGGTGAAGACGATCCCGGTGATCGGCTTCAAGGACGGCAAGCGCCTCGTCATCGTCGACGCCGTCCCGGCCTTCGTCCCGTATCTGCAGTAGGCCATCGCCTGCAGTAAGCGATCCGGCGCGGGCTCCCAGCCCGCGCCGCCCGCCCTCCTGACGCATCGGACCGGCATGCTCGTCGTCGAGAACCTCGTCGTCCGCTACGGCCCGATCACGGCGGTGCGCGGCGTCTCGATCGAGGTCGGCGCCGGCGAGACGGTGGCGCTGCTCGGCCCGAACGGGGCCGGCAAGACCTCGATCGTCTCGGCCGTCATCGGCCTCGTGCCCTCGACCGGCCGCGTCGTCTTCGGTGGCCGCGACGTCTCCAATCTGTCGCCAGAAGAGCGGGTGCGCGCCGCGATGACGGTGGTGCCGGAGGGGCGGCGCGTCTTCGCCAACCTCACGGTGGCCGAGAACCTCCGCCTCGGCGGCTTCGTGCGACGGCGCGACGGCGACCTCGGCGCCGAGCGTGATCGCTACCTGGCGATGTTCCCGGTGCTGGGCGAGCGCCTCGACCAGCTCGCCGGCACGCTCTCGGGCGGCGAGCAGCAGATGCTGGCGATCGCCCGCGCGATGATGTCGAAGCCGCGCCTCCTCATCCTCGACGAGCCGTCGCTCGGGCTCGCGCCACGCATCGTCGCGCGCATCTTCGAGCACATCGTCGAGCTGAAGAAGTCCGGCATCACCATCGTGCTGGTGGAGCAGAACATGATGCAGGCGCTTGCCGTCGCCGACCGCGCCTACGTGCTCTCCACCGGCACCATCCGCCACGCCGGCCCGGCGGCGGAGCTCAGGGCCGACCCGCGGCTCGCCGACCTCGCCATCGGCGGACATTGAAGGGCGCGTGATGGATTACGCCATCCAGCAGATCGTCAACGCCCTCGCCTTCGGGTCGGAGTACGCGCTGCTGGCGCTCGGGCTCGCCCTCGTCTTCTCGATCATGGGGCTCGTCAACTTCGCCCACGGCGAGATCATCGCGGTCGCCGGCTACTCGGTGTTCTTCGCCGTGGCGCTCGGGCTGCAGTCGGTGCTCGGCGCCGTCACCATCGCCATCGTCATGGGCATCGTCACGGCGCTCGTCTTCGAGCGCGTCGCCTTCCGGCCGGTGCGCTACGCGCCCACGACGACGGGACTGCTGACCGCCTTCGGCGTCTCGATCGTCGTGCAGAACATGCTGACGCTGTTCGTCTCCCCGAAGGCGCGCGCCGTCTCGGTGCTCGGGCCGCTCAACCAGACGTTCTTCATCGGCCCTTACGCGGTGTCGTCGCTGCAACTGCTGGAGCTCGGCGTCACCATCGTCGCCATCGTCGCGCTGGTGCTCTTCCTCAACCGCAGCCTGCTCGGCCTCGCCATCCGCGCCGCGGCGCGCGACTTCTCCACCGTGCGGCTGATGGGGGTGAAGGCGAACGGCGTCATCGCCACCGGCTTCGCGCTGTCGGGCTTCCTCGCCGGCCTGGTCGCCGTGTTCATCCTCGCCCGCCGCGGCAGTGTCGAGCCCGACTTCGGCTCGGCACCGGTGATCAAGGCCTTCGTCGCCTGCGTGCTCGGCGGCTTCGGCTCGCTCGCGGGTGCTGCCGTCGGCGGCATGGTGCTCGGCTTCCTCGACGTCGCCATCCTGGTGGCGCTGCCGCAGAAGTTCGGCGGCCTGCGCGACGCGCTCACCTACTTCCTCGTCGGCGTCGTGCTGTTCTGGCGGCCCCAGGGCCTGCTCGGCCGCACCGTCGAGCTCGGCGACAAGGAGGTCTGACGGTGGCCTCCTCCAGTCCGTCCTCGCCGGCTTCGGCCCCCGTGCCCGCCGACCGCGCGATGCCGCCGCTCGTCCGCTCCATCCTCGGCGGCCTGTTCGTGGCGATCCCGGTCGTGGTGATCGGCGTACTGATCCTCTGGCTCGCGCCGCCCTACCAGGTGCGCATCGCCTTCGCCGGCTACGTCAACCTCGTGATCGTCGTCGGCCTGCAGATCTTCATGGGCAACGCCAACATCGGCAACTTCGGCCACAGCGCCTTCGTCGGCGTCGGCGCCTATTTCGTCGCGATCCTCGCGACCCCGCTCGCCGCCAAGAAGCTCTCCATCCCGAACGCGCCCTTCGGCCTCTCCCAGGTCGTGCTCGATCCTATCGTCGCCGCGGTCGTCGCCCTCGGCATCGTCGGCGTCCTGGCGTTGCTCACCGGCTTCATCATCGCCCGATTGTCGGGCATCGCCGCCTCGATCGTGACGCTGTCGCTTTTGATCATCTCGCACGGCGTCTTCATCAACTACACGGACCTGTTCAAGGGCGCCCAGGCCTTCTTCGGCATCCCCGTCGTCATCGGCCTGCCGACGGCGATCGCGGTGGCGGTGGCGGCGATCGTCGTGGCGCGCGTCTTCCGCGACAGCCAGGACGGCGTGCAACTGCGCGCCAGCGCCGACGACGTGCTGGCGGCCCGCGCGTTCGGGGTCGACGTCGTCAAATTGCGCTTCAAGGCGTGGGTGCTGAGCGCGCTCGTCTGCGGCGCCGCCGGCATCATGTACGCCTACTTCATGGGCGCCGTGATCGCCCGCGCCTTCTTCTTCCAGCAGGTGTTCCTGACGCTCGCCATGCTGATCCTCGGCGGCATGCGCACGGTCTCGGGCGCCGTCGTCGGCTGCGCCATCCTGTCGATCGGGCTGGAAGCGATCCGCAGCCTGGAAAGCGGCGCCACCATCATGGGCGTCAAGCTGCCGGAGATGCTCGGCCTGTCCGGCCTGTCGCTCGGCGCCGTCATCGTGCTCGGCATGGCGTTCCGCCCGAACGGCCTGATGGGCCGCCTCGAGCTCGACGAGCTCGCCGCCGGCTGGCTCCGCCGCCTCAGGCGCTCCTGAGCCTCTCCCTCACCAAAAAAGCGCACAGTCGCAAGGTTGAAGACGATGTCGTTCGAGACATATGCCGCTGCCCGCCGCGACGAGCTGAAGGCCCTGAAGCTCGAGCTCGCTGACGCCGGCGCCGAGCTGATGCATGTCCACACCGCCGAGATGAACGGCGTCTTCCGCTCGAAGACGACGCCGCTGAAGCTCTCCTATGACGGCGATGCCCTGAACGGCATCCTGTTCTGCGTCGGCCATGCCGACGGCGCGCCGGTGGGCGACCCGGTGTTTTCCGGGCCGATCTCCAACACCGACAACGGCTTTCCGAACATCATGGCGCTGGCCGATCCGGCGAGCGTACGCCACCACGGCTGGGACAAGCGCTTCGCCTCCGTCATCACCGACGCGTTCTGGCTCGACGGCCGACCGTGCCCGATCGACCCGCGCTGGGCCGTGCGCCGCCAGCAGGAGCGCGCCGAGGCGCTCGGCTACGAGCCGCGCTTCGCCGTCGAGTACGAGTTCGGCATCTTCCACGCCGACGAGGACATGATGCGCGAGGGCCGCTTCCGCGAGCTCAAGCCCTGGGGCAACTCCTACATCAACTACGACCTGACGCGCTCCGGCTCCTACCAGGACTTCTTCGCCACCTACGTCGCGCGCCTGGCCTCGATCGGCATCACGGTGTCGTCGGTCGTCACCGAATACGGCCACGGCATGTACGAGATCGCGCTCGGGCCGAAGACCGCGCTGGAGGCGGCCGACGACGCGGTGCGCGCCAAGCTCCACCTCAAGGAGCTCTGCGCCGAGCGTGGGCTGGTCGCCACCTTCATGACGCGCTTCCAGCCGCCCGGCCGGGAAAGCGCCTGCGGCGCCCACCACCACCAGAGCCTCTGGCAGGACGGCCGCAACGCCTTCGCCGGCGGGACGAACCAGCTCACCGATGTCGGCCGGCTCTATCTCGGCGGCCTGCTGGCGCGCATGGTCGACAGCCACCTGCTGTTTCGTCCGACGCTCAACACCTATCGGCGCATGGAACGGCTCGCCTGGTCGCCGGAAAACGTCTCCTGGGGCTTCGAGAACCGCGCCGCGGCGATCCGCGCCATCACCACGCCCTCGGCCGGCGCGGCTCGCTTCGAGCACCGCGTGCCGGGCGCCGACGTGAACCCCTATCTCTGCATCGCCGCGATGCTCGCCGCCGGCCTCGACGGCATCGAGGACAGGATCGAGCCGATCGCCATCAGCCCCAGCGTGCCGGCGATGGAGACGCACCAGGCCCTGCCGCGCTCGCTGGAAGCCTCGATGGCCGCCTTCGGCGCCTCGGACTTCATCGAGCGCGTCTTCGGGCCGGAACTGCGCCACCACTACGGGCTCAGCCGCCAGTTCGAGCTCGACGCCTTCGAGGCCTGGCGGGCGAGCCACATCAGCGACTTCGAGTGGCAGCGCTACTTCATGGGGACGTGAGCGGGGGCGGGGAGGGGGGCCGCGCGCCCCTCAGCGGATCAGCGTCGACAGCGCCTCGTCCACCGTCTGCACCCGGCAGTAGCCGCCGAAGGCCTTGAGCGCGGCGCGGTGGCGGGCGTCGGTGTGGGTGGCGCAGGCATCCTCGGCGCAGACGACGTAGTAGCCGCGGTCGGCGGCGTCGCGCACCGTCATGTCGACGCACTGGTCGGTGAGGAAGCCGACGACGATGACGTTGTCGATGCCGAGATTGCGCAGCACGTAGTCGGCGTTGGTCGAGTTGAAGGCGCCGGACGACGTCTTCGGCAGGAAGACGTCGTCCTCGCCCGGCGCCACCGCGTCGATCACCTTGCCTTCCCACGCCCCCTTCGGCACGAGGATGCCGGAGAGCTTGTGGTCGAGGGAGCGGTCGCGGCCGTCACGCGTCAGCGCCTCGATGACGGTGTAGACGATCTCGCAGCCGGCTGCCCGCGCTTCGTCGATCAGCCGCCGCATCGCCGGCAGCGCCCGGTCGTGGACGGCGGCCCAGTATTCCGGCTTCTCGTGCTCGTAGGCGGGCGTCACCTCGGAATTCTGCGCGTCGACGACGAAGACCGCCGTCCTCGTCGGATCGAGGCGCTTGTCGCGCTTCAGGCGCAGCGGATCGAAGGTCTCGGTCATCGGAAGGGTCCCCAGCGGCCGTGGTTCGGTGCGCCCTCAACACCACGCCGCGGGGTGGCGATCAAGAGCGCCGGTGGTCGTTCGAGGTGTGCCACTCCGACGGATTAAAGCACAACGCGAACCCTCCCCCCTCGCGGGGGAGGGTAGGGAGGGGGGGCCGCCGCGGGCGCTTCGCTTCGTTTGGGCCGGGACGGTGCCGCACTTCGCGGCTGCGACCTGAAGCGAGGAGTTCTTCCGCCGCGCTCCCGCGCGGCAGCCCCCCTCCCGTCGCGCCTGCGGCGCGCCGACCTCCCCCGCGAGGGGGGAGGGTTCGTGTTGAGCAAGAGGCGAACGTCACAGTGTCGACCAAGAGCTGACAGTGCTTGCTCCGAGCAGCGATCCTGACGGAAGACAGTCCCCCCGCTCCTGACGGAAGACGTTCACCCCCGCTCCGGACCGCCCTCCCGCTCGCGGAACCGCCGCTGATACCCCGCGTCGTAGAGGGCGCTCTCCCGGAAGTCGTGGGCCGACAGCGCGCGGCCGACGAGGATCACCGCCGTCCGCTCGATCGGGTCGGCCGCCACCTGCGCGGCGATGGTGGCGAGCGTGCCGCGGACGATGCGTTCGTCCGGCCACGACACCCGCGCCGCCACCGCCACCGGGCAGTCGGCGCCGTAGTGCGGCACGAGATCCGTCGCGACACGCTCGAGCGCGTGGATGGCGAGGTGGATGGCGAGCGTCGCGCCGGTGGCGGCGAAGGCGGCTAGCTTCTCGCCTGCCGGCATCGGCGAGGCGCGGCCGTCGATGCGGGTGATGACGAGGCTCTGCGCCACCCCCGGCACCGTCAGCTCGCGCCCGAGCGCGGCGGCGGCGGCGGCGAAGGCGGGTACCCCCGGCGTCAGCGTCCAGGCGATGCCGAGGCGGTCGAGGCGGCGCACCTGCTCGGCCACCGCGCTGTAGACCGACAGGTCGCCCGAATGCAGACGCGCCACGTCGAGGCCGGCGGCGTCGGCGGCGACATACTCGGCCTCGATCTCGTCGAGGCTCATCGGCGCCGTGTCGACGAGCCGGGCGCCGGGCGGGCAGTGGACGAGCATCTCCGGCGGCACGATCGAGCCGGCGTAAAGGCAGACGCGCGAGCGGGCGAGGATGTCGCGGCCGCGCAGCGTCAAGAGGTCCGCCGCGCCGGGGCCGGCGCCGATGAAGTGAACGGTCATGGGCGGGGCACGGTCGTGGGAAGCGGACGGTCTGGTGCGCGAACGCACAGGGGAACCGGACGGTGACGGGAAGCGCGGGTCACGACGGCGGCTCCCGCCGGGCCAGCGCGCAGGTGACCGGGCCGACGGCGGTGCGCGGCGCGATCAGCTTGCCGTCCGGCCCGCAGGCGGCGAGCGCCGCCGTCTCGGAGGCCGAGGGCACGCCCATCAGCGCGATGACGCGGTCGGAGGTGGTCAACGTCCGGCCGGCGGCGGCCTCCAGCGTCTTCTGAGGCACGAGTACCAGCGGCAGGCCGAGGGCGGTGGCCGCCGCCGTGATGCCCGGCTCGCCGCCCTTGACGGCTGGGGTGGCCAGCGCCCCGACGTCGGCGCGCGTCAGCCCGGCGCGGGCGAGGGCCGCGTCGAGGGCGGCGGCGACCTCGGCGGCGGAGACGCCCTTGCGGCTGCCAATGCCGGCGACGATCACGCGCCTTGCTCCGCGTCAGCTGGGCCGGCGCTGGCCGACGATGCCTCAGTTTCGTTGACCGCAGCCGGCTTCGTCCAGACCCACTGCGTCACCGGCATCGCGGCGCGCCAGCCGGTCATGCCGCCGACGGGGGACGCGCGCGCCACCTGCAGGCGCACGAGATCGCCGCCGTGGGCGGCGTAGCGGGCGGCGAGCACGGCCTCGGTCTCCAGCGTCACGGCGTTGACGACGAGCCGGCCGCCGGGCTTCAGCGTCTCGATCACCGCGTCGAGGACTCCCGCATCGGTGGCGCCGCCGCCGACGAAGACGGCGTCGGGGGCGGGCAGGGCGGCGAGTGCCGCCGGCGCTTCGCCCTCGATCAGGCGCAGGCCGGGTACACCGAGCGCATCGGCGTTGCGGCGGACGCGGCCGGCCCGGTCGGGGCGTGCCTCGATGGCGATGGCGGTGAGCGACGGGTCGGCGAGCATCCATTCGATGCCCACCGAGCCTGAGCCCGCGCCGACGTCCCATAGGAGTTCGCCGCGGCGCGGCGCCAGCGCCGACAACGTCAGCGCGCGGATCTCGCGCTTGGTGAGCTGGCCGTCGCTCTCGAACAGGGCGTCCGGCAGCCCCGGCGCCCGCGGCAGGATGGCGGCGCCGGCATCGGCCGCGACCTCGATGGCCACCACGTTGAGCGCGTCGATGCCCGCGAGGTCGAAGCCTGCGGCGGTCGTCTTGCGGTGCCGCTCCCGCGGCCCGCCGAGGGCCTCCAGCACGGTGAGGGGGGAGCGGCCGAAGCCCAGGCCTGTCATCAGCGCGGCCAGTATCGCCGGCCCGTCGCCGTCGGAGGTGAGCACGATCAGCCGCGCGCCGGGGTGCAGATGCGGGCGCACCAGCGCCAGTGGGCGGCCGTGCGCCGAGAGCGTCACGACGTCCTGCAGCGCCCAGCCGAGGCGGGCGGCGGCGAGGCTGAAGGCCGAGGGCGCCGGCAGCACGGTCGTCTCGTCGGCCGGCACGTGGCGGGCGAGCGTCGCGCCGACGCCGAAGCACATCGGGTCGCCCGAGGCGAGCACGCAGACGCGGCGGCCGCGCTCGGCCACGACGGCGGCGCAGGCGGCGTCGAACGGGCTCGGCCACGGTCGCGCCGCGCCGCGGATCAGCGTCGCCGCAAGCTCCAGGTGCCGCCGGCCGCCGAACACCACCTCGGCCGCCTCGATTGCCGCGCGGGCGGCGGGCGTCAGCCCGTCGGCGCCGTCCTCACTGACGCCGACGATGGACAGCCAGCGTCCCGGCCGGGCAGTGTCGGCCGCCGCAGGGACGATCGCCGCAGAATCGGCGACCTCCGTGGCTTCGCCGACCGCCATCAGCACCTGCCGCTCAGGTCCGACCGCCGACATGACGACGCGCCTCCTCATTCTCGGCGGCACCACGGAGGCCCGCCGGCTCGCCGAGCGTCTCGCCGGCCGCGACGACGTCGCCGTGACGCTGTCGCTCGCCGGCCGCACCCTCGATCCGGTGAAGATGCCGGTGCCGGTGCGCAGTGGCGGCTTCGGCGGCGTCGCCGGGCTCGCGGACTACCTGACGGAGAATGCCGTGGATGGCCTGATCGACGCCACCCATCCCTTCGCCGCGCAGATGTCGCGCCACGCCGCGGAGGCGGCTCACGTCGCCGGCGTCCCGCTCGTGGCGCTGCGCCGCCCCGCGTGGGAGGCAATCGACGGCGATCGCTGGACGGAGGTGGAGAGTGTCGCGGAAGCCGCCGTGGTGCTGGGCGAAGAACCCCGCCGCGCCTTCCTCGCCCTCGGCCGGCAGGAGCTCGCCCCCTTCGAGGCGATGCGGCAGCACGCCTATCTGATCCGCAGCGTCGATCCGGTGGAGCCGCCTTTGGCGGTGCCGGACGCCGTCTACATCACCGCGCGCGGCCCCTTCGCCGTCGAGGACGACGTGCGGCTGCTCGCCGAGCACCGCATCGACGTGGTGGTGTCGAAGAACGCCGGCGGCGATGCGTCCTACGCCAAGATCGCGGCGGCGCGGCGCCTCGGCCTGCCGGTGCTGATGGTGCGCCGCCCCGCCGTGCCCGACGTCCCGGCGGTCGCCACCGTCGACGACGCCGAGGCCTGGATCGATCATCTCGCCGCCTCGCGGGAAAAACGCGGCGTGTAGACGAGGGGCGGCAGGCCGGGCCGCTCGACGACGCGCGTCTCGGCGGTGCCGACGAGAACCAGTGTCGCCATGTCCGCGCGGGCGGCGTCTGCCTCGCCGAGGCGGACGATCTCGATGCGCTCGTCGGGCCGCGACACGGCGCGGCCGAACACTACCGGCACGTCGGCGCCCAACTGCCCGCGCAGGCGCTCGAAGGCTGAGCCGAGCTGCCAGGGCCGCGCCTTCGAGACGGGGTTGTAGAGGGCGATGACGAAGCCGGCGCTCGCCGCCGCGTCGAGGCGGGCCTCGACGAGGCTCCAGGGCTTCAGGTTGTCGGAGAGGTTGATCGCGCAGAAATCGTGGCCGAGCGGCGCGCCGATGCGGGCGGCGACCGCCAGCATCGCGGTCACGCCCGGCACGACGAGGAGGTCGACGCGGCGGAAGGCCTCCGGCCCCGCCTCGATCGCCTCACAGACGGCCGCCGCCATCGCGAAGACGCCCGGATCGCCGCCGGAGACCAGCGCGACGCTGCGGCCGGAAGCCGCCTCGGCGAGCGCCGCGTCGGCGCGGGCGCGCTCCTCGCGATTGTCGGAGTGCACGCGGACCTGGCCGGCGCGGACGGGCACGCGGTCGAGATAGGGGCCGTAGCCATAGAGCGACTCGGCCTCGGCGAGCGCCGCGGTCGCCTGCGGCGTCACCAGGTCCGCGGCGCCGGGGCCGATGCCGACGACGGCGAGGCGGCCGGGACTCCGGCCCCCTTCGCTCGTCATGCCCGTCCCGTCCAGCCGGGCACCAGCACCAGCGAGAAGTAGGGCGCCTTGTCGTCGGCCTTGTCGGCGAGCCGCACGACCGCCCCCGTCGCCATCGTGCCACGCTCCACATAGACGGCGCGCTCCAGCAGGCCCGTGGCGGCGAGCGCGCGGCGTACCTTCGGCAGATTGCGGCCGAGCTTCATGATGACCGCGGCGTCCGCCCCGGCGAGGCGGCGCGCGAGGTCGTCTTCGGGCAGCGTGCCCGGCAGCACGGTGAGCACGTCGTCGCCCTGGGTGATCGGCACGCCGGCGAGCGACCAGCAGCCCGACATCGCCGTGACGCCCGCCACCACCTCGGTCGGGAAGCGGCGGGCGAGGCGGACGTGGATGTGCATGTAGGAACCGTAGAACAGCGGGTCGCCCTCGCTCAGCACCGCCACCGAGCGGCCGGCTGCGAGCTCTGCGGCCACCGCCGCGGCGCTGTCCTCGTAGAAGCGGTCGATGGCGTCCCGGTAGGCGGCGTCCGCCTTCGGGATTTCCGTCGTGACCGGATAGAGCAGCGGCAGTTCCGCAATGCCGGGGCGCAAATGCGCGGCGGCACAGCCCCGCGCATTGGAGGCGTTGCCGGCCTTGGCGAACCAGGCGACGACGTCGACGGAGGCGAGTACGCGCGCCGCCTTTAGCGTCATCAGCTCCGGATCGCCCGGGCCGACGCCGACGCCGTAAAGGCGGCCGGGGGACGGGCTCGTGCTGCTCGCCGGGACGTCGATCACGCGCGGCATCCTCCGCCAGCGGGCGGGATAGCAGCGCAGGCGCGCGGCCCGCTCACAGCCCCGGCCTCGCCAGCGCGTTGACGGCGGCCGCCGTCATGGCGCTGCCGCCGAGCCGCCCCCGCACGACGATCCACGGCACGCCGGCCGGGTGCTCGGTCAGGGCCTCTTTCGATTCGGCCGCGCCGACGAAGCCGACGGGAATGCCGATGATGGCGGCCGGCTGTGGCGCACCGGCATCGAGGCGTTCCAGCAGGCGGAAGAGCGCGGTCGGCGCGTTGCCGATCGCCACCACCGCGCCGGCCAAGTGTTCGTCCCAGAGGTCCACCGCGGCCGCCGAGCGCGTCGTGCCCATCTCGGCCGCGAGACCGGGGGTGCGCGGGTCATTCAGGGTGCAGATCACGGCGTTGTCGGCCGGCAGCCGCGCCCGCGTCACGCCGCGCGCCACCATCTCGGCGTCGCAGAGGATCGGCGCACCGGCGAGAAGGGCGGCGCGGGCCGCCGCCACCGCGCCAGGGGCGAACGCGATCACGGCGGCCGCCTCCACCGAGCCGCAGGCGTGGATCATCCGGACCGCCACGTCGGCCTCTTCCTCGGAGAAAGCCGACAGGTCCGCCTCGGCGCGGATGATGGCGAACGAGCGCTCATAGATGCCGGTGCCGTCGCGGACATAGTCGTAGCGGGACGGGGCGGCGGTCATCGCGCCACCGATCCCGCCGGCCGGAGCAAACCTTCGCCTCGCCGCACCACCGCTCTCCCCGCTCAGGCGCCAGTCCCTGCGCAACGCGCCAAGACGTGGCGCCGCCGTTCCGTCCGTTGTGTCCGTCGCCGCATCGCGCCGGTCAAGTGCGCGCGACGCGGTCAGGCGCCGGCGCTCAGAACTCGACGCCCTCCTGCGCCTTCACGCCAGCCGAGAAGTGGTGCTTCGTCGCCGCCATCTCGGTGACGCAGTCGGCGGCGGCGACGAGCTCCGGCTTGGCGTTGCGGCCGGTGACGACGACGTGCAGGCCCTCGCGCCGTCCGGCGAGTCGGGCCACCACCGCCTCCAGCGGCAGATAATTGTAGCGCAGCGCGATGTTGAGCTCGTCGAGCACGACGAGGCCGAAGGACGGGTCGTCGAGGAAGGCCTCCGCCTGCGACCACGCCCGTTCCGCGGCGGCGATATCGCGGGCGAGGTCCTGGGTCTCCCAGGTGAAGCCCTCGCCCATCGAGCGCCACACCACCCGGTCGCCGAACGTCTCCAGCGCCGCGCGCTCGCCACTGTCCCAGGCGCCCTTGATGAACTGCACCACCGCCACCCGCCGGCCACGCCCGAGCATGCGCAGCGCCAGCCCGAAGGCGGCCGTCGACTTGCCCTTGCCGGGGCCGGTGGTGACGATCAACAGGCCCTTCTCGACGGTCTTGCCCGCCACCTCGGCATCCTGCACCGCCTTGCGCTTCTCGGCCTTCGCCTTGTGGCGGGCGGCGGTTTCCTCGTCGATCTCGCGGCTCATCGGCGGCCTCCGGCCCGGCCGACTCGATTGACGGCCGGCGTCTCCGTCCTGTACCAAATCCTCGACGGTCCTTCCCTGTTCGGAAGGTGAAAAGGGAACGCGGTGCGGCTTTCTCCAAAGGAGAGCGCCAAATCCGCGGCTGCCCCCGCAACTGTGAGCGGCGAGCCCGCGTCGAAGGCCACTGGAACCGTCGGTTCTGGGAAGGCGGCGCCGGGCGGTGACCCGTGAGCCAGGAGACCTGCCGTCACTGCAGCACTCGTTCGGCCGCCGGTGGGGCGGCCGCGGAGGATGACATGACGGAACTGACTGCCGCCCGGCCACAAGCCCGGTCCGAGGCCCTGATCGCCGCCCTGATCGCCTTTTCGATCGGCGCCTTCATGGTCTTCGGCGTGGGCTTCGCCCATTCCGACGCGCTGCACAACGCCGCGCACGACACCCGGCACACGCTCGCCTTCCCCTGCCACTGAGCGGGCCATGCTCGGACGTATCCTGGCGGTCGGCTTGCTGGCCGGCCTCGCCGTGGGACTTGCGATCGCGGTCCTGCAGCACTTTTCCGTCACCCCCCTGATCCTCGAGGCCGAGCGCTTCGAGCACGCCGGCGGGGCCGCCCATGCCGGCGTGTTGCACGATTTCGGCGACGCCAAGCTGATCCTCGCCCACTCCGTCACCGACCACGCCGACGGCGAGGCGGGCTGGGCACCCGCCGACGGCCTCGAGCGGACGGCGTTCACGGCGCTCGCCACGCTGATCGCCGGCGTCGGCTTCGCGCTGATGCTGACGGCGGCGATGGTCGCCGCGGGCGAGACGATCTCCGAGCGCACCGGCCTCGCCTGGGGCGCGGCCGCCTTCGTGGCGGTGGTGCTGGCGCCGGCCTTCGGGCTGCCGCCGGAACTGCCGGCCTCCGCCGCCGCCGGCCTCGACGCCCGTCAGCTCTGGTGGGTCGTCACGGTGGCGATGACGGCTGTCGCGCTCTTCCTGTTCCTCAAGGTCGACCGGCCGTGGGCAAGGCCGCTCGCCGTCATTCTGGCGCTCGCGCCGCAAATCGTCGGCGCGCCGCAGCCGGACGCCTTCACCTCGGCCGTGCCGGCGGAACTGCAGGGCGAGTTCGCCGCCCGCTCGATCGTGCTCTCCGGGCTGTTCTGGCTCGCCATCGGCTGGGCCGTCGGCGCCTTGTGGCCGCGGCTCGCGAGGACGGCGTCCTGAGCGCGCTCGCGCCGGCCCCGGCCGGTCCCGCCAGGCCGCTGCAGGCCTCGGTGTTCGTCTGCGTCAGCTGCCGGCGGCCGCGGGGCGAGGGCGAGACCGGTGGTGACCCGAATGTGCCGCACGTCGAGCCGGGCCGCGGCTTTGCGGCGGCGCTCGCCGGGGCATTGGCGGACGAGGCGAACATCGACGTCGTGCCGGTGGAATGTCTCGCCGTCTGCCGGCGCGCCTGCACCGTCGCCTTCGTGGCGCCGGAGAAGTGGACCTACATCGTCGGCGACGTCGAGGGCGAGGCCCACGTCGCCGAGATTGCCACCGCGGCGCGCGCCTATGCGGCGAGCGAGACCGGCATCCTGCGCTGGGCGGACCGCCCGCCCGCCTTCAAGAAGGGCGTCGTCGCGCGTGTGCCGCCCACGGCTTTCAGACCCGAAAGGGCTCCGACATGAGCTTTGACACCCTCGCCTCCGCCCGCCCCGCCGGCGCCACCCTCGCCAAGGTGCCGTGCACGATCGTCACCGGCTTCCTCGGGGCCGGCAAGACGACCTTGATCCGCCACGTGCTGGAGACGGCGAACGGCCGCCGGCTCGCCGTCATCGTCAACGAGTTCGGCGACCTCGGCGTCGACGGCTCGATCCTGAAGGGCTGCGGCATCGAAAGCTGCCCGGAGGAGAACATCGTCGAGCTCGCCAACGGCTGCCTGTGCTGCACCGTCGCCGACGACTTCGTGCCGGCCCTCGACGCCATCCTCGCCCGCGTCCCCGCGGTCGACCACATCCTCATCGAGACCTCGGGCCTCGCCCTGCCGAAGCCGCTGGTGCAGGCCTTCAACTGGCCGGCGATCAAGAGCCGCGTCACCGTCGACGGTGTTGTCGCGGTGGTTGACGGGGCGGCGCTCGCGGCCGGCCGCATGGCGATGGACGAGGCGGCGCTCGCCCGCCAGCGCGCCGCCGACCCCTCCCTCGACCACGACGACCCGATCGAGGAGGTGTTCGAGGACCAGATCGCCTGCGCCGACCTCGTCGTACTGACCAAGACCGACCTCGTCGACGCCGCCGGCCTGGCGCGGGCACACGCCCTCGTCGCCGAGGCGCTGCCGCGCGCCGTCACGGTGGTGCCAGCGGCCCTCGGCCGCGTCGACATCGACGCCCTGCTCGGCCTCGGCGTCGGCAGCGAGGTCGACATCGAGGCGCGCAAGACCCACCACGACGGCGAGTTCGACCACGACCACGACGACTTCGACACGATCGTCGTGTTCGTGGGGGAGGCGGCGACGCCGGCGGCGCTCGCCGCCCGGGTGGAGGCCGCGGCGGCCGTCGACGGCGTGCTCAGGGTGAAGGGCTTCGCGGCCATCGCGGGAAAGCCGCTGCGGCTGCTCGTGCAGGCCGTCGGCCCGCGCGTCGGCCACCAGTTCGAGCGGCCGTGGGGGCCGGGCGAGGCGCGCGCGAGCCGCCTCGTCGTCATCGGCCTGAAGGGCTTCGACCGCGTGGCCGTGGAGGCGGCGCTGACGGGGTAGGGGGACACTGCGCGGCACTGCCGCGCGCGAGGAGGACGGACCCGGCGATGCACATCCTGGCGACCACGTCCGCGAGCCTCGACGACCGCGTCGAGCCCGTCGACCTGCGCCAGGCGCCCGGCGACGTCGCGCTCCTCTCCTTCACCGACAGCGACCTCGCCGCCGTCGCCGCCGCCTGGCGGGCGACCGAGGCAGGTTCATCGCCCATCCCCATCGACGACGCGAACCCTCCCCCCTTGCGGGGGAGGGCAGGGAGGGGGGGCGCCGAGCATGCGACGCCAGACGTCCGCCTGGGGGCTGGCAGAATCGACGCGGTGACGAACGGCAGCCTCGAATCTGCCGCTCCCCCCCTCCCTACCCCCGGATCAAGTCCGGGGCAGGCTCTCCCCCGCAAGGGGGGAGGGTTCAACCAAGCAGACCTTGCTCGCCGATCAGACGACAATGCGCTGATTGCCACGGCTCCCCCCACCCTCCGCCTCGCCTCGCTGCGCGATCTGCGCCATCCGATGTCGGTGGACCTGTGGATCGACGGTGTCGCGGCGTCGGCGCGAGTCGTCGTCGTGCGTCTGCTCGGCGGGCTCGACTGGTGGCGCTACGGCGTCGAGCGCCTGCACGCGCTGGCGATCACGCGCACTGCTGCCGGCGAGCCGCTGACGCTCGCCGTGCTGCCCGGCTGCGACCGCGACGACCCCCGCCTCGCCGAGTTCTCGACCCTGCCCCCGGAGCGGCTCGCGGCGCTGCTCGCCTACTTCCGCGAGGGTGGCGGCGACAATTTGCGGAATTTCGCCCGGCAGATGCGGGCGATGGCGGCGGTGCCCGGACTGCCGGGAGCGGTGCTCCCCGGCGGCCACGATGGAACGGCGTGGCACGACGCGAACCCTCCCCCCTCGCGGGGGAGGGCAGGGAGGGGGGGCGCCGCGCACGCCGACGGTCCTGTCGCCGACGACATCCACCGCGAGTCGGCCGATCGAGCCGCGATCGATAGCTCCAGCGTGGCGCTACAGGCGAGCACGACCCGTCGGTCGGGTCGCCTCACCGGCCTCGAACCTGCCGCTCCCCCCCTCCCTACCCTCCCCCGCGAGGGGGGAGGGTTACCCC
>JAESGX010000086.1_pt1 | contig 142276 bp, 119 predicted proteins | sample 9269801 | NCBI WGS metagenome assembly JAESGX01 (sample SAMN16773122, study PRJNA677054) | algae metagenome | isolation source: Pleurocapsa minor GSE-CHR-MK-17-07R and co-occurring heterotrophs from wet... | place: USA: Lower Calf Creek Falls, Grand Staircase Escalante National Monument, UT ... | reverse complement strand
CACCGGCATGGCCGGCGGGCTGCCGATCTTCGTCGACGGCCACTGCATCGGCGCGATCGGCATCGGCTCGGCGCCGGACGCGGAGGACATCGCCATCGCCCGCGCCGGCCTCGCGGCAATCGGGGCGCAGGAGCGGGCGACGCCATGAGCGGCGGAGTTTCGCCGGCCACGCTGTTTGCCGGCGTGGAGGTCTTCGCGCTCGACGCCGCCGCCGGCCGCACAGGGCCAACCGACGTGCTCGTCCGCGACGGCCGCATCGCCGCCATCGGCGACGAGGCTGCGCGAGACGCCCCGCCGGACGTCCGCCGCATCGAGGGGCGCGGCCATCTCTTGATGCCGGGGCTGATCAACGCCCACTTCCACTCGCCCGTAAACCACATGAAGGGGTCGCTGCCGAGCCTGCCGCTCGAGCTCTTCATGCTCTACGAATCGCCAGGGCTGGAGGCGCTGCGCCCGACACCGCGGGAAGCCTACGTGCGCACGCTCCTCGGCGCCGTCGAGATGCTGCGCGGCGGCGTCACCGCCGTACAAGACGACGCATTCTTCGTGCCGGAGCCGGAGCCCGACATCGTCGATGCGGTGATGCAGGCCTATGCCGACTGCGGCATCCGCGCGACGGTGGCGCTCGACCAGCCGGAGATCGCCGAGCTCGACAAGCTGCCGTTCCTGGCCGACCTGCTGCCCGCCGACCTGCGCGCCGAGGCGGCGCGGCCACCGGCGTTCGGGCAGCGCCAGCTGCTGGAGGCCTACGACCACCTGATCGGTCGCTGGCACGGGCGGGAGAACGGTCGGCTCCGCGCCGCCGTCTCGTGCTCGGCGCCGCAGCGCGTCAGCCCCGACTACTTCGCCGCGCTCGACGACTTGAGCCGCCGCCACGACCTGCCGTTCTACGCCCACATGCTGGAGACGAAGCTGCAACGCGTGCTTTCGAGCGAGCAGCGGCGCTTCGCCGGGCGGTCGCTGGTGCGCTACACCGCCGACCTCGGGCTTCTCTCGGAGAGGATGAACATCATCCATGCGATCTGGGTGGATGCCGCCGACCTCGACCTCATCGCCGAGGCCGGCGCCGTGGTGGCCCACAATCCGATCAGCAACCTTCGCCTCGGCAGCGGCGTCATGCCGTTCCGGGCGCTGCGCGACCGCGGCATCCCGATCTGCCTCGGCGTCGACGAGGCGATCGCCGACGACGCCATCAACCTGTGGGCGGTGATGAAGGCGGCCGGCCTCGTCCACAACATCGCCGGCAGCCCGTCCGAGGCTTGGCCCTCGGCCGACGAGGTGCTCGGCTGCGCCACCCTCAGCGGCGCCCGCGCCATACGGCTCGAGGACGAGATCGGCGCGGTCGCGGTCGGCCGAATTGCGGATCTGATCCTCGTCGACCTCGACACGCTGCCCTTCACGCCGCTCAACGACTTGAAGCGCCAGCTCGTCTACTGCGAGAACGGCTCCTCGGTGCGCCTCACCATGGTCGACGGCGCCGTGGTGTTCGAGAACGACCGCGTCGTCCGCGTCGACGAGAAGGACCTGCGGGCCGAGGCTCGCGCCCTCTTCGCTGCGCGCCAGCCGGCGCTCGCAGAGGCACGGCGCGCGGCCGATCGCTTGTGGCCGGCCTACCGGGCGATGGTCGAGCGGGCGGCCGCCGTCGACGTCGGCTTCACCCGCTGGATCGGCGGCCCCCTGCCCCATTGAGGCGTCCCATGCTGCGCACCCACGGCCGCTACGACTATTCCCCGATCACCGAACGGCCCGACTATGTCTGGCCGAACGGCGCGCGGCTGGCGCTTTATGTCGGGCTCGGCATCGAGGACTACGCCTTCGGCGAGGGGATGGTCGAAGACATCGCACCCGGCACCCCGCAGCCGGACTTCCTCAACACAGCCTGGCGCGACTACGGCAACCGCGTCGGCGCCTTCCGCCTGATCGACCGGCTCGCCGCGCACGGCATCGCCCCGACCGTCCTCCTCAACACCGAAGTCTATGAGAGCGCGCCGGCGCTGATCGACGCGGCGCGGCGGGCCGGCGCCGAGTTTGTCGCGCACGGCCTCAGCAACTCCGACACGCTGACCGGCATGAGCGAGGGCGAGGAACGCGCCTACATCGACGCCGTCGCCGCAGCGATCGCAAAGGCCGAGGGCGCACCGCCGCGCGGCTGGTCGAGCCCGTGGCTCGCCTATACGGAGAACACCTTCGACGTGCTGTCCGAGGCCGGCTACGGCTACGTGCTGGGGCTCCGGCTCGACGACCAGCCGGTCTGGCTGAAGACGCGCAACCGGCCGCTGCTGGCCGTCCCCTATGCGGTGGAGCTCAACGACAGCTCGACCATCATTGGCCGGCAGGCGGACGCGCGCGACTTCACTGAAGCAATCATCGACGAGTTCGACGAGATGCTGGCGGCGTCCGCCGAGCGGCCGCTGGTGATGAGCCTCGTCGTCCACTCGTTCATTTCCGGCCAGCCGTTCCGGCTCAGGGCGCTCACTCGCGCCCTCGCGCACATCGCGTCGCACCGCGACCAAGTGTGGTTCGCCCGCGCCGGCGACATCGCCCGCTTCATCGAGGCGGAGCCCACCCGCGCCGTCTGATCTTTCGCCTGGAGTTTCCAACCATGAGCCACCCTCCCCGGACCGAGACGACCGGCCGGCCCCTCGGCGTGCCGACGCCGCTGCTCGAGGCGGATTCGCCCCTCGACGCGAAGTCGCGCGCGCTGGTGCAGGACCTGTTCGACGCCGAGGCGCGCCTGATGGACGCCCTGCCGACCGACGATCCGCTGGACGAGAAGCGCCGCCGGCGCGTCGACCTCACCCGGCCGGAGATCCTCGGCCAGCCGGACGCCATCCGCACGACGCTGTCCGTCGAACGCGACGCCATCGCCGCGGTCGCTGCCGCCCTCGCCAAGGTGCCGCCGCGCCGCATCGTCATGACCGGCTGCGGCGATTCGCTCGCCGTCATGGTCGGCGCGCGGCTGCTGCTGGAGACCGTGCTCGGCGTGCCCTGCGAGCCGATGCAGGCCCTCGACTTCGCCTATTACGGTGCCCGCACGGTCGATCGCGACACCCTGCTGGTGACGCTGAGCTCGAGCGGCACGACGACGCGCACGGTCGAGGCGATGCTGATCGCGCGTGCCCGCGGCGCCCGCACGCTGGCGCTGTCGAACACCCCCGGATCGGCGCTGATGACCTGGTCGGACGTCGCCCTGCGCATCCACGCCGAGCGCAAGGGCTGGCCGACCCAGGCGAGCACCGCGGCGATGGCGCTCCTGATGCAGATCGGCCTCGCGCTCGCCCGCGCCCTCGGCCGGTCGCCGCAGGAGGTCGAGGACCTACAGGGCGCGTTGGACGCCATGCCCGCCCTGATCGCCGCGACGGCGGCCGCACAAGAGGACGCCGTGCGGGCCATCGCCGAGCGCGAGGCGGGCGGAGGCTTCTATCTCTTCGCCGGCGGCGGCCCGAGCTACGCCTCGGCCCTGTTCGGGGCGGCGAAGGTGAAGGAGTGCACGCCCGACCACGCCCTCGCCATCCCGCAGGAGGAGTTCCACCACTACAATTCGCAGAAGGCCGGCGAGCCGCTGTTCGTGATCGCGCCGGCCGGGCCGTCGGTCGCCCGCGCCCGCGACACCGCCTTCGAGGGGCGGCGCTGGGGCGGACGCATCTACGGCGTCGTCAGCGAGGACGAGGACCGCCTCGACGCCCTCTCCGACGCCGTGCTCCGGCTTCCGGCGGTGCCCGAGGCGCTGTCGGCGCTCGTCTCGTGCGTGCCGGTGCAGCTCTTCGCCTACCACCTCGCCATCGCCAAATTCGCGAAGGCGGCGGGCTGAGCGATGGCGCCCCGTCTCGTCTGCCTCGGCAACATGACGTTCGACGACGTGGTGCTGCCCGACGGCACCGAGCGCCCCGGCTGCCTCGGCGGCGACGCCCTCTACGCGGCGCTGGGGGCTCGGCTGGTGATGCCAGCGGTGGAGCTCGTCGCGCCGATCGGCACGGACTTTCCGGCGGCGGTCCTGGACCGCATCGAGGCGACGGGCCTGTCGACCGAGGGGATGCCGCCCCGCTCCCGCCCGACCCTGCATAACCGCGTCGCCTATGACGCGGCCGGCGGCCGGACGTGGACGATCTACGACGACGAGCCGGCCTTCGACGACCTGTCGCCGACCTTCGCCGACATCCCGGTGGCTTTCCGCGGGGCCGAGGCCTTTCTCATCCTCGCCATGACGCTGTCGGCGCAGATCCGCCTCGTCGAGAACTTCCGCCGTGAAACCGGCGCGCTCGTCGCGCTCGACACCCAGGAGGACTACATCCTCGGCAACGAGCCGGCGGTGCGGGCGCTGATCGCCCAAACCGACGTGTTCCTGCCGAGCGCCGTCGAGATCCGACAGCTTCTCGGACACGAGGACTGGGACGTCGCCCTGCCGGTGCTCGCCGCCCTCGGCCCGCGCATCGTCGTCGCCAAGCGCGGCGGTGACGGCTGCACCGTCTACGAGGCGACGTCCGGGCGGATGACGCACGTCGCCGCGCTGCCGTCGACCGTCGTCGACACCACGGGCGCCGGCGACAGCTTCTGCGGCGCCTTCATCGCCGAACTGCTGGAGAGCGGCGATCCGGTGGCGGCAGCGCGCGCCGGCGTGGCCGCAGCCTCCTTCACGGTCGAGGACTATGGCCTCGACCGGCTGTGGGACGCCGCATCGGCGGAATTCGAGCGGCGGCGCACACAAAATACGCCCTGATCTGGGACGCGTCTCATTGGCGGATAGCAGCCCAGTGGCCGATGCGGTTGCGCCCGGCCTCCTTGGCGGCATAGAGGGCGCGATCGGCGGCGGCGATGAGGTCCAGTGGCGCGTTCGTACCAACGGATTCGCAGGTCGCGATGCCGATGGTGATGGTGGTGACGCCGATTTCAGGGAGCGCAGAAGCCTCGACAGTGGCGCGGGCAGTCTCCGCCACTGCCTCCGCCCCCTTGGCGTCGGTCTCTGGCAACAGCACGGCGAACTCGTCGCCGCCGACCCGCGCGGCGAGATCTGCCGGTCGGCGAATGGCGGCAAGCAAACGCGCGGCCACAGCCTGCAGCACTTCGTCGCCAGTGGCGTGACCGTACTGGTCGTTGATCAGCTTGAACCTGTCGATGTCGATGATCAGCACGGACAGGGGTGCCCGGCTGCGACGGGCCCTGCGCATCTCGATATCGATGACCCGCTCAAATCGGCGGCGGTTGGCGAGGCCAGTGAGATCGTCGGTTTCCGAAAGCAGCCAGAGGTCCTGTTCGGTGGAATTGCGGCGGGCAATCTCGCGGCGCAGCAGCACGGCGATGCCGAACATGGCGGAGCAGAGCATGGCGGTGAACGCGAGACTGGCGGTGGCCTGCCGCTGCCAGACCGCGTCCGGCCGGTCTGCGCCGATGCTGACGGCGACGGTCAGAGGCAAGTCGGCGACCGCACGGACGGCGTGGAGCCGGGTGCTGTCATCGAAGATGGAGGCGAGCTCCATCGGGGGCCGGGACCGGACGGCGACGTCGCCATCGGCGCGGGCGGCGCCGAGGCTGCGGAGGCCCTTTCGCGCGTCCTCGGTCCCGGGAAGACGGACGACGACCGTCTCCCCGCCCGACAGAAGCCAGACGACGCCGTCGCCGCCGAAATCCAGCCCTGAAAGAGACGTTTCGAGGGATCCGACCAGGAGTTCCGCCATGACGACCGCACGGACCCCCCCGGGACCGTTGACGGCGCGGGCGACCGGCAGCACGGACTGGCCCTCCGACAGGCCGTTGCCCGGCCGACCGACGATCAGCCGGGACGGATGTCGTACCGCCTCGGCCAGCCATGGGGCCGAGGCCCAATGCGAAATCGCCCCGGGATCGGAGCGATCCGACGCGGCGATGATGTGCAGGGGCCGGCCGCTCGTATCGAGGACCGCGACGGTCCCGAGGCGTCCGTCCTCGCCGGCGAGCGCCGCCAGGACGGAGTACTGTGCCGCCGACAGCCCCACCGGTCCATCGGACGGCAGAACCGCGATCAAGCCGCGCAGGAAGGCGTCAGCCGCGGCGATGTCGGCCTCCACTTCGCGGGCGGCATGGTCTGCGACGTTTTCGACCGATCGTGACGCCGCCATCTCGGAGGCATCGCGTGCAAGCCAAACGTTCCAGCCGATCAGGGCGAACACCGCGACGCACAGAGCCGCGACTGCGGTGACGACGAAGGTTCCGCTGATGGCGTGCCGGCGCAACCGCCCCCGCATCGTCTCCAGAGCCACAGAAGCGGTGCGCTGGGGGGCCTCCTCCCCCGATAGTCTTGCCCCAGAGGGTCTTTTCGCCACCCACGCCCCGTCAGTTTGCAGTGCACGCCGCTCCTGGCGGCAGCCCGGAAGGCCGGGTCCGGCGGCGAGACCGCCGCCGGACCGTGCATGTCACTCTAACGCGGCACAGGCAGGCGAAACTGACGCGCATCAAGAACGTCCCGCCCATGACGTCCCTGTCCGTGGCCGGCGAGCGGCCGGATGATCACGCCAGTGGCGCGTGCTTCTCCTCTTCCTTCGCCCGGTCGCCGCGCGTCCGCCAAAGCGAGAACAGGACGCCGGCGGCGAGGATCACGAAGGTCAACCCGAGCGACCATTCAGCCGGGAACTTGCCCCATCCGAACAGGTCGGCGATGAAGATCTTCGAGCCGATGAAGATCAACAGCACTGCTAGCGCCTGCTTCAGGTAGGCGAAGCGGTGCATTACCGCTGCAAGTGCGAAGTAGAGCGCGCGCAGACCGAGGATTGCGAAGATATTCGAGGTATAGACGATATAGGGGTCGGTGGTGATGGCGAAGATCGCCGGCACCGAATCGACGGCGAAGACGACGTCGGCGATCTCGATGAGCACCAGCGCCAGGAACAGCGGCGTCATGAACTGCACCATCTTGCCGGTGCGCGGATGCGGCGCACGCACGAAGAAGCGGTCGCCGTGCAGTTCGTCGGTGACGTTGAAACGCCGCTTCATCAAAAGCAGCAGCGGGTTCTTCGAGAGGTCGTGCTCTTGTTCCCCCCACCACAGCATCTTGACGCCGGTAAACACCAGGAACGCTGCAAAGATGTAAAGAACCCACGAATACTCGGCAACAAGCGTAGCGCCGAGCCCGATCATTATTGCCCGTAGAACGATGACGCCGAGGATGCCCCAGAACAGCACGCGATGCTGATATTTTCTCGGGATGGCGAAGAAGGAGAAGATCATCGCGATGACAAAGATGTTGTCCATCGCAAGACTTTTCTCGACGACGAAGCCGGTGACATATTCAACGGCGGACTGCGAGCCGAGCTGCCACCAGACGAAGCCACCGAAGGCGAGGCCGAGGGTGATGTAGAAAGCGGAGAGCGCAATACTCTCTCCGACCTCGATCTCCTTGGCGCCCTTGTGCAAAACACCGAGGTCGAGGACGAGCAACACGAAGACAAGCATCATGAAGCCGAACCACATCCAGAGTGGCTGGCCGAGGAAAATGTAGAAAAACAGGTCCACGCGCGAACTCCCTCAAAAGACGAATTGGCTCAAGGGGGCACGCACGGGATGTGCGTTCCGGACCCCTACATCGAGCTCTCCCGATGCGGTCCGACATCACGATCCAAGATCGCCAGAGGGGCCCGTCCCGCGGAGCCGCACATGGGAGCCCGATCGGTTGCAGGCAAGGGGAGTGGCCGCCGGCCGGGGCTGCGGCAGGCGGTCGCAGCGGCGGCGTCGAATCTAAGGCAGCGAAATGGCAGGTCCGGTCGCCGCCGGACCATGGCGAGGCACGGGCGCAGTGCCGTCGAAAATGCCCGTCTTGTGTCGCGTGTCACAGCGCCGTCGCAAGGTCCGACGATAAGGTCCTCGTCATTGCTCCCAAGGCGATTGCGGTGTTGTGTCAGCCCGCCCCGGTCCACCGGGGCGGGCTTTTCGCACGCCCGTGGCCGCGCCGACGGCATGACGCTCCTTCGTCGTCGTGCCGACTGCGCCGCGGCGACCGGCAAGCCCGTCGACATGGCTAACAGCGCCTGCCGAAATCTGGCGAGCCCAGCGCCGGCGCGACCCGTTGCTCAGCCGGTCTGCGCTCCGGTCTCCAATGCGGAAATGACGTCACCCGATCGGGTGACGAAGCCGAAGCAGAACTTGACGTTCCAGATCGTCGCTTCCCGGCAGAAGTCCGGCGATGTCGTGCCGCAGCAATCCTCCAGCAGGACGCAGTTGTAGCCGAGGAAATGGGCGTCCGTCAGCGAGTGCAGGACGCACTGGTCGGTATTGACGCCGGCGAAGAAGAGCGTCTTCACCTCGAGATTGCGCAGGATGCTGTCGAGCGGCGTGTCCCAGAAGCCGCTGATGCGGTACTTGTCGACCTTGATGTCCTCCGGCAGCTGCTCGAGCTCGTCGACGACGGCGGCCGACCAGCTGTCCTTCTCAAGCAGGTGGGCGCCGGTGCCGGGCAGCGCGCCGCCGATGCCGATGCCGTTGCCGTCGCGGTTGAACACGTAGAGCGTCGTCGGTGGCAGGTTCTTGCGGTCGGGACGGTTGCCCCAGTTCAACCAGATCACCGGCACGCCGGCGGTGCGCAGCGCCGGCAGCACCGCCTGCAGCGGCTTTATCGGCGCGCGCTCGGGCGAAAGATCGGCGCCCAGCCAGTCGACCCAGCCGCCGGGGGCACAGAAGTCGTTCTGCATGTCGACGATGATGATCGCCGAGCGTTTGAGATCGACGGTGATCGTCTGGGGCTCGGCGGCGATCGTCACCCGCGACGGTGCCGGCGGCGCCATCGACAGGTCGACATGGGTGGGGCTGACCGCCCAGGCATAGGACCCGTCCCCGAGCCTGGCGGAGCCGCCCGGGCCATCATCGGCCACCATCGGCGATGACACTGCTGCTGCACTGGACATGGTCGGAACTCCTCTGGATCGGACGCCATGGCAGCAAGCGTCGTGCCAGCCCGAGACGCCTGTCCGTGATGCCGGCCCGTCGACCCGCGGCGACAGGGCCGTTGCCGTCAGCCGACCGGCATCTTGCGGCGCGCCTCGAAGTTTCCAGTGTCGTAGCCGTACTGGCAGAACCGCAGGAAAGTGTCGGCGCCGGCGCTGAGCGCCTTGCCGCGGGGCCAGACGACGCCGGTGTTCATCGTCGGGATATCCGCCGCCACCTCGCGGACCTCGATCCTGTCGCCCTCGAGCGACCAGGGCCGGAACATCATGTCCGAGAGGATGGTGACGCCGGTGCGGGCGGCGACCATGCTGCGCACCGCCTCCACCGACTCGGTGCGAAAGACGATGTCGGGCTGCAGGCGATGCGCCTTCCAGTAGGCGCTGGTGGTGGCCTCGGCGTCGTCGATGAGGAGCTGGATGTAGGGCTCGGTGGCGACGTCGGCGAGCGTCACGACGTCCTGGCGCAGGAAGCGGTGCTTCGGCGGCAGCCAGAGACGGCGCATCGAGTGGACGAGGGTGTGGCTCAGCAGCGCCTCGCGGTTCGACAAATTGGAGACCAGCATCAGCGCGAGATCGAAGGTGCCCGCCATCAGCCCCGCCTCCACCTCGAGCCGCTTCGCCTCGATCACCGAGACCTCGATGTTGGGGAACGCCCGCTGAAAGCGGACGAGCAGCGGCGCCAGGAAGTAGCTCGCGATCGTGATCGTCGTCGCCAGCGTGATCGCGCCCTCAGTGTCGCTGTCGGGTCGCGACAGCGCGCTGCCGGCCCCCTCGACGGCCGACAGGATGTTGCGGCAGTGCGCCAGCAGGCGATGGCCCTCATAGGTCAGTGCCAGGCCACGCGAATGGCGCTGGAACAGCTTCATGCCCGCGAGATTCTCGAGCTCGCCGATCGCCTCGGTGACGGCCGACGGCGAGATGCCGACCATCGCCGCGGCGGTGCTGACCTTGCCGGTCTCGGCGACCGCGACGAAGTAGCGGACCTGTCGCAGGCTCAGCGCCGAGACGAAGCGCTCGACACCCGGATTCGGAGCTCCCGCCCCCTGCCTGATCACGTTTAGCCTATTCATAGTGCAAATTTCGCCTTTTCTGCCTGGCGTTTAGTCAAAATGATTTCTGTTTTTCCGATATCATAAATCAAGATTAGCGAATTGACAAAGGCCACCTCGGGAAGCACGCTTTGGCACAGAATGACGCATCGGTTTACTGATGGGCTGTGTGTTGCAATCCCGTGGTGTCGAACGTCAACAGTCAGAGTGAATTGGTTGCATGACGTTTGTGGTCACTGTTCACGGCAGGGGCGCAGCTTTTTTTTGGCCGCGCTGCAGCATACAGCCGCTCACCGCAGCGGCGGCGGCACCCTGAGATGTGTCCGGTAGCCGATCACCCGCGCCCCGATATCAGCCAACGCGGCCCCACGCGGCGCGATCCGAGCGGCGGCGCAGCCGCCCACTCCAGCGCTTCGCGGCGCGTGATGGTCGCCGGTCCGTCGAGCGGCCCGCCGGGCGGTCGCGCCTTTCCACCCGCCTCCGCGCCGGCGATCCGCCCCCGCAGATCGCACTGTTCTCAGCAACCGAACTCGAAAGGTCAGCCAACATGACGGACGCACGCCTCGGCGCCGCCGCCCACCGTCGCCTCCTCCGCAACCTCGGCGGCGCACTTCTCGCAACGATGATGGTCGCCACCAGTGGCGGGCTCGCGCAGGCCGCCGAGCCATCCGCCGCCGTCACGGCGGTGGTCGACTTCGACAAATCCGGTGTCGTGCCGACCAAGAAGTACCGCATCGGCTATCTGACCGAGTGCGTCGACAATCCCTATTGCCTCGCCCGGCTCGACGGACTGAAGGCAGCGGCGGCGAAGTACGGCTTCGAGTTCAAGATCTTCGACGCGAACTTCAGCCCTGCCCAGCAGGCGAAGGTGGTCGAGCTCGCCGTCACCGAGGACTTCGACGGCTACCTGTTCGGTCCGGCCGCCGCGCAGCCCGGCTGCGGCCTGTGGAACAGGCTCCTGAAGCCAACCGGCAAGCCGGTGGTGCTGATCGACATCGCCATGTGCGGCGACGCCGACTACACGCCGGGGCTGAAGGCATCGGTGACGATGCAGGGGCCGATGCACTTCAACAACATGCTGGAGAAGGCGTTCGCCAGTTGCGAGGGGACCTGCAAGGTCGCCGCCGTCGGCGGCTATGTCGGCTCCGACCTGTTCGGCTACTGGGAGGCCGCGATCGACGCTGCTGCGGCGAAGTACCCGAACGTCACGGTGGTGGTCGACGAGCCGTCGGACTTCGACCCGCGCATCGCGCTGCGCAAGATGCAGGACGCGCTGCTCGCCCACCCCGACATCACCATGATCGTCTCGTCCTGGGACGACATGAGCCGCGGCGTCGAGCAGGCGGTGGTCGCTGCCGGTCTGGTGCCGGGCAAGGACGTCAAGATCTTCTCCGGCGGTGGCACCAAGCTCGGTGTCAGCAAGGTCAAGGAAGGCAAGTGGGAGTTCACCATGGCCTACCTGCCCTACCAGGAATCCTATTATGGCGCCGTTGCTCTGATCATGGCGCTCGAGGGCAAGCCGATCAACGCCCACATCGACGAGGCGTTGCTGCCCGAGATCACCGAGACGACGGGCACGGTGTTCATCACCAAGGAGAACGCCGACAAGTACCATCCGAACTTCTGACGGCAGGAAGGCGCCGGGGACAGGTAGGCTCGCCCGGCCTGTCTCCGGCCTTCGTCCAACCAAAGGTGCCGAACCGTCGATGGCCGAGCCTCAGCCGATCCTGAAACCCCGCGTGTTGAAGTCGACGGTCGCGATCCGCGTCCGCAACGTGGTGAAGAGCTACCCGGGCGTGCGGGCGCTGCGCGGCGTCGATTTCGAACTGGCGACCGGCGAGGTGCATGGCCTCGTCGGCGCCAACGGCGCCGGCAAGTCGACCTTGATCCGCATGCTCTCCGGCGCCGCCGTTCCCGATGCCGGCGAGATCGAGATCGAGGGCTCGCCGATCGCCTTCGACGATCCGAGGATGCGGCGCGGCGCCGGCATCGCGGCGATCTACCAGGAACTGACGATCATCCCCGAGATGACGGCGCTGTCGAACGTCTTCCTCGGCGCCGTGCCGCGGCAGTTCGGCCTTACCGATCGCGGGGCGATGCGCCGCCGCTTCGGCGAACTCGCCCGCTGGATGGGGCTCTCCATTGCTCCCGATGCCAAGGCCGGCACGCTGTCGGTGGCGAACCAGCAGATGCTGGAGATCATGCGGGCCGTGCAGGCCGATCAGAACGTCCTGATCATGGACGAGCCGACGGCGCCGCTCGGCCCCTTCGAGCGCGCCCGGCTCTACGACCTGATCGCCCGGCTGAAGGACAGCCGCGTCTCGATCATCTTCATCTCGCACGACCTCGACGAGGTCATGCGCGTCTGCGACCGCGTCTCGGTGATGCGCGACGGCCAGCTGATCGAGACACGGCCGGCCGCCGCCTGGAGCAAGGCCTCGCTGGTGCAGGCGATGCTCGGCGACATCGAGGTGGTGCCCGGCACCCGCCGCGCGCTCGCCGGCGCCGCCGCGCTGTTGAGCGTCCGCGGGCTCACCGTGCGCGGCAAGGTGGAGGACATCGCCCTCGACCTGCGCGCCGGCGAGGTGCTCGGCATCGCCGGGCTGGTCGGGTCGGGGCGCACCGAGACGCTGCGGGCGATCGCCGGCGACGACCCGACCGCCGAGGGCACGATGACCGTCGATGGCCGGCCGGTGGCGTGGCCGCGCAGCGTCCGGGCGGCGATCGCCCGCGGCATCATGCTGGCGCCGGAGGACCGCAAGCGGCTCGGGCTGGTGCTGTCGCGCTCCGCCCTCGTCAACCTCGTGCTCGCCGACCTCGCCTCGGTCACGCGCGCCGGCCTGATCGACCGCCCGCAGCGGCGGCAGAAGGCGACCGGGCTCGCCCGCCGCCTCGGCTTCGATCCGGCCCGCCTCGACACCGACGCGCTCAATCTCTCGGGCGGCAACCAGCAGAAGCTGGTGCTCGGCAAGTGGCTGCACCGGGGCCCGCGCATCCTGCTTCTCGACGAGCCGACGCGCGGCATCGATCTCGGCGCCAAGCAGGAGATCTTCCGGACGATCCGCCGCCTCAGCGACGAAGGCATGGGGGTGATCCTCGTCTCCTCGGACCTCGACGAGGTCATCGAGCATGCCGACCGCGTGCTGGTGATGGCGCGCGGACGGCGGATCGGGCTGCTCGAGGCCGGCGAGGCTTCGGTCGAACGTGTCTTGAACCTGATCTTCGAGGTCGAGGATCGCGCCAGTGCTTCGGGAGTGCCAGCATGAGCAACACCGACACCCTCGCCGCCGCTCCGCTCCCCGGCCAGGCTTGGCGCGAGCGGTTGCCGGCGCTGATCCGCATCTACGGCATCGTGCTGACGTTCGTGCTGCTGGTCGCCATCGTGACGATCGGCAATCCCGCCTTCCTGTCCGAGCGCAACGTCCTCAACATGCTCTCGCAGTGGGCGCCGGCGGGCATCATGGCCGTCGGCATGACCTTCGTCATCCTGACCGGCGGCTTCGATCTGTCCGTCGCCTCCGGCTATTCGCTGTGCGCCATCGTCGCCGCCTATGTCGGCCAGGACTTCTCGCCGATCGTGGCGATCGCTGCGGCGGTGGCGGCCGGACTCGCCTGCGGGCTGGCGAACGGCATCCTGGTGGCGGTGGTGCGCATCAACCCGTTCATCACCACGGTGGGTTCCGGCTTCATCATCGCCGGCATCGCGCTGGTGATGACCGAGAACGCCGTCTTCATGGTCGACAATGAGGCCTTCGGCATTCTCGGAACCGGCCGCTGGCACGGCATTCCCTATTCCGGCATGCTGCTGCTGCTCCTGCTGGTGGTGTTCGGCGTGGTCCTCGCCCGGACGCCCTATGGCGAGGCGATCTATGCCGTCGGCGGCAATTATGAAGCGAGCCGCCTGTCCGGCATCCGCGTCCGGGCCGTCGTCGCCAGCACCTATGTGCTGCTTGGCGGCTGCGTCGGGCTCGCCGGCAGCATCGCCGCCTCGCAACTGAACTCGGCCCAGGCCGACCTCGATCCCGGCATCATCTTCGACGTGCTCACCGTCGTCGTCGTCGGCGGCACCTCGCTATCGGGCGGCGTCGGCGCGATGTGGCGCACCGCCGTTGGCCTCGGGATCATCGCCACGATCTCCAACGGCTTCGTGCTGCTCGACATCAGCCCCTACTACCAGTCGATCATCAAGGGCTCGATCATCGTCGCCGCCCTGGCGCTCGACACCGGCCTGACCCGCCTGGTCAGGGCGCGATAGCGACCAACCCGGCCGCAGCACGTTCTTCCACAACAAGCACCTCAACGACAGGGACGGACATGACATTCCAGATCGAAGAGGCGACGATCGCCGGCATCCAGGCCGCCTATCTCGACGGATCGCTGACCGCGGTGGCGGTGGTCGAGGCCTATCTCGCGCGCATCGCCGCCTATGACCAGACCGGACCGACGCTGAATTCCTTCACCGTGCTCAACACCGAGGCGGTCGCCGAGGCGAAGCGGCTCGACGCGGCGCTCGCCGCCACCGGCAAGCTCACCGGGCCGCTGCACGGCATTCCGGTGGCGGTGAAGGACCAGGCGGAGACAAAGGGCATCGAGACGAACTTCGGCTCGGTGGCCCTGAAAGGCTACATCCCCGAGGAGGACGCCACCGCGGTCGCAAAGATGAAGGCGGCGGGCGCCATCATCCTCGGCAAGACGGTCCTGCCGGACTTCGCCACCTCGTGGTTCGGTACCTCGTCAGCGAGCGGCGATACCAAGAACCCCTATGACCTCGCCCGCGATCCCGGCGGCTCGAGCGCCGGCACCGGCGCGGCGATCTCCGCCAACCTCGCGACCGTCGGCATCGGCGAGGACACCGGCGGTTCGATCCGCCTGCCGGCGAGCTTCTGCAATCTCGTCGGTGTCCGCGTGACCCCCGGCCTGATCAGCCGCGCCGGGATGTCGCCGCTGGTGATCTTCCAGGACACCGCCGGACCGATGACCCGAACGGTGACCGACGCCGCGATCCTCCTCGACGCCATTGTCGGCTACGACACGAAGGACCCCTACACCTCCGCCTATGCGATCGCCGGGCACAAGCAGAGCTATGCCGCCGGGCTGGACGCCGGGGCGCTGGCCGGCACGCGCATCGGCGTTTTGACCAACGCCTTCGGCAGCGACGACGACCCCGATTGCGCCGCCGTCAACGCCGTGGTGCGCGCCTCGATCGCCACGATGCAGGCCGCCGGCGCCGAGATCATCGAGGTCAGCCTGCCGAACCTGATGGACTTCATCATCGAGACGTCGCTTTACATCACGCACTCGCGCCACGACATCAACAAGTTCCTCGCCTCGCGCGCCACCCTTCCCTACCATTCGCTCGACGATATCTACAGGGACGGCAAATACGACAAGCGCCTCGACCTGATCGACGACATCATGGGCGGGCCGCTGAAGCCGACCGACGACCCGGACTACTACCGCAAGCTGGCGGCGCGCGATGCCTTCCAGCGCGCCGTCGTCGGTCTCGTCGCCGAGGAGCGCCTCGACGCCCTCTGCTTCCCGTCGAGCCAGGTGCTGCCGCCGACGCGGGCCGAACTCGATGCCGGCCGCTGGACGGTGCTTGGCTTCCCGACCAACACGCTGATCGCCGCCCAGACCTGGATGCCGTCGATCTGCCTGCCCGCCGGCTTTACGCCAGAAGGTGTGCCCGTCGGGGTCGAACTCGTCGTGCTGCCCTATCACGAGCCCGACCTGTTCCGGCTCGGCTATGCCTTCGAGCAAGCGACCCTGCATCGCCGCCCGCCGACCAGCACACCGCCGCTCTGACGCCGCCGGCCGATAGCCGGCCGGTTCTCCACACAAGACCCTTCAGGCACCGGCGCCGGCGCTCACCGGCGGCGGGACGCCCTCGAGTGCGAGGCGACACCGGCGATGCTGCGCGACTTTCATCAGCCGAGCCGGTCCGTCGCCCTCGGCGTCGACGGCATGGCGGCGACCTCCCACCCGCTCGGGACGCTCGCCGCCATCGAGGTGCTGCGCAAGGGCGGCAATGCCGTCGACGCGGCGATCGCCGCCGCGGCGGTGCTGTGTCTCGCCGAGCCGCACATGACGAGCATCGGCGGCGACTGCTTCGTCCTCTATTCGCCGGCCGGCGGGCTGCCGATCGCCCTCAACGGTTCGGGCCGGACGCCGGCGGCGGCCACGCTCGACTGGTATCTGGAGCGCGGTTTCACGGCGATCGACGAGCGAACGCCACACGCCGTCACGGTGCCGGGCTGCGTCGACGCGTGGTTCCGCCTGCACGCCGATCACGGCACGCTCGACATGGCGGAACTGCTGCAGCCGGCGATCGACCTCGCCGACGCCGGTTGCCCGGTGGCGCCGCGCGTCGCCTTCGACCTCGCGGGTTCGTCCCGGCAGATCGCCGACGACCCGGCCGCGGCCGACATCTTCCTGCGCAACGGCGCGCCGCTCGTCTGCGGCGACCGCATCGTCAATCCGCGCGTCGCCGACACCTTGCGGACGATCGCCCGTGGCGGGCGCGACGCCTTTTACGAGGGGCCGATCGCCGCCGACATGGTCGCCCGACTGCGCGTCCTCGGCGGGCTGCACACCCTCGGCGACTTCGCCGGCCAGCACTGCGTCTACGAGACGCCGATCGCGTCCCGCTATCGCGGCCACGACGTCTACGAATGCCCGCCGAACGGCCAGGGCGTCATTGCCCTGATGATCCTCGGCACCCTCGCCGGCTACGATCTCGCGGCGACCGGACCGAGCGACGCCGATCGCATCCACCTCTATGCCGAGGCGACGAAGGCCGCCTACCGGACGCGGGACGCCGCGATCGGCGATCCGGGCGGTGCTCCGGCCGACGTGTCGCGCTGGCTCGCCCCCGGTCACGCGGCCTCCGTCCGCGCCCGTATCCGGCCGGACGCCGCTTCCGAGGCGGTCGTTTGGGACGAGCCGGAACACAAGGACACAGTCTACATCGCCGTCGTCGACCGCGACGGCAACGCGATCTCGTTCATCAACTCGCTGTTCGCCGAGTTCGGCAGCGGCATCATGGCGCCGAACAGCGGCATCCTGCTGCACAGCCGCGGCTCGATTTTCCGGGTCCTGCCGGGCCATCCGAACGCCATCGCGCCGCGCAAGCGGCCGTTGCACACGATCATTCCCGGTATGCTGGTCAAGGATGGCCGCGCGGTGATGCCGTTCGGCGTGATGGGCGGGCACTACCAGGCCTCCGGCCATGCGCAGTTCCTCTCGGCGATGCTCGATTCCGGCCTCGACCCGCAGCAGGCGTCGGACGTGCCGCGCAGCTTCGCCTTCGGCGGAACGCTGCAGCTCGAGAGGACCATTTCCGACGAGACCGCCGCCGACCTCGCCCGGCGCGGCCATCGCGTCGAGCGGGCGGTGAAGCCACTCGGTGGCAGCCAGGCGATCTTCATCGACCACGCGCGCGGCCTGCTCGTCGGCGGCTCGGACCACCGCAAGGACGGCATCGCGCTCGGCTACTGACGCTCGTCGTGCGGCGCGGAATCATCGAAAGTTGAGCGCAGCGGGTCGGGCCGAGGCGGAGCCGATCGCGGGCGATTCTCCCGGCCGGGCGTCGGTTCAGCCGAACGTCGACAGGGAAATGCCACGCCCGCTCACGGCGCCTCACGCGGGCGCGAAATCGGCGCAAGCCGATCGACGCTACGCCAACATCTTGAAATTTCTGCAGGAAAATGGTGGGCGGTACAGGGATTGAACCTGTGACCTCTGCCGTGTCAAGGCAGCGCTCTCCCGCTGAGCTAACCGCCCGGGACGCGGGCGTTGCTATAGCCGCGTTGCCGGGACTGCGCAAGAAGATTGCCGTGGCAGCCTTCGCGCATCACCCCATCCCAGTGGCGGCCACGGCATCCGACCGTTGCGGCAAGGGCGTGTGCGGGCGCGGGGCGTGACGGCGCGGCCTGTATGCGGCCTGTCGCCGCCAGCAATCCGTTGCTCGCACGCGCGGACGCCGAGAGCCTACCCCACCGCGATCGGACAGATCCGGGCGACGAGGCCGGGCTCCAGCGGCGACGCGGCGGCGGGTTCTGATCGATCAGGTGATTTCATCCGATCGGAAAGCGCTCTAGAAGGCGGCGATGAGCCAGCGTCCGCCCCCGTCCCGCCGCCCGCACGGCCAGAGCCGCCCACCGCACCTGCGCGCCGAGGCGCCCTATGCCCTCTATGGGCTGCATACCGTCGCGGCGGCGCTCGCCAATCCGCGCCGCAGCAAGCATCGCCTGCTCGCCACCCGCAACGCTCTCGCCAGGCTCATCGAGCGGACCGACGGCGCGCCGCTGCCGCTCGAGGCGGAGATCGTCGAGCCGCGGGTGCTCGACCGCATGGTCGGCGGCGACGCGGTCCACCAGGGCGTGGTGCTCGTCGCCGAGCCGCTCGACGACGTCTCGCTCGACGATCTCGCGCAAGCACGCCTGATCGTGGCGCTCGACCAGGTGACGGACCCGCACAATGTCGGCGCCATCCTGCGCTCGGCGGTGGCGCTCGGCGCCGGCGGGCTGCTCACCACCACCCGCCACGCGCCGACCGAAGGCGGCGTCCTCGCCAAAGCGGCCTCCGGCGCGGTCGACCTCTTGCCGATCGCCGCCGAGACGAATCTGTCGCGCGCGCTCGCCGCGATGCGCGAGCACGGCTTCACGACGATCGGCCTCGACAGCGAGGCCGGCGACGACCTCGAGAGCGTGCCGGTCGGCGACCGCGTCGTGCTGGTGCTGGGGGCGGAAGGCAAAGGCGTGCGCCCGGGCGTGCGCGCCGGCCTCGATGCGATGGCGCGGCTGTCGGTGCCCGGCGCGATCGCCTCCCTCAACGTCTCCAATGCGGCGGCGATCGCGCTCTATGCAATCGGCCGGCGATTGCGGATCGGCGCCTCGGCCTGACGCCGAGCCGCCGCTCGCGCACACGATGGCGGGCGGCCCGGGAGCCGCCCCCGCCACCTTAGCGGCAGAAGACCAGTCGGCCGCTATAGGTGCGATAGTAGCCGGTACGCGGGTTGAACGAGCGGAAGCGCTTGGAGCACGAGCGGTACCACGCCCGCGTCCATGGCCGCCGGACCTTCACGACGCCGCGCGGCGCAACGACGACGGCACGCGGCGCCACCACCACCGGCGCGCCGACGACGACGGGCGCGCCATAGCCGTAGTAGCCGCCATAGTAGCCCGGCCAGTAGCCGGCGGCACCCCAGCCGCCCCACCCCCGGCCCCAGCCGCCGCCATACCAGCGGCCACCGCGGTGATAGTGATGGTTGTGCCGGCCGCCGCCATGCCAGCCACGGCGATGCGCCGGCCCGCCACGATAGGGCCCGCCGACGGGCGCGACGCGGTGGCCGCGCGACTGCACGGTCTCGACCGGCAGCCCGCCGCTCGCCGCCACGGCCTTGGCGCCGCCGACGTTCGCCATCGGTGCGGCGGCGACCGGCGAAACGAGCAGGACGAGGCCCGCCGCCAGTGCGATGAGGGTCTTCATGATGCTGTCACTCCGCAACAGGGCCGCCCATCAGCGTCGATGCACGCTTCAGTCTTAGCCTAACGGCAGTGTTCGCACCGCCGACCTGAACGGCGCCTGAATGAGCCCGGGAGGTGGGCGCCACCGCACACGCGCCCGCCACGGCCCCATCGACCGGCGCCCCTCCCCACCCCGGTCGGCACTGGCCGGAGCCCGATCCTCGGCGCCCCCGGTTGCAACGACCTGCTTCACTGCGCCCACACCGACCGTTCGCACGCCCGCAATGACGCCAACGTGCGCCCCCCTGTGCGGAGCGTTTCGCGATATGCTATGGGAACCGCGCCTGCGAGGCACCGGTGGCCGGGTTAGCACAGTGGTAGTGCAGCGGTTTTGTAAACCGAAGGTCGGGGGTTCAAATCCCTCACCCGGCACCATTGCAAGCGATACGACAAATTCAGTGACTTCCGCAGGACCGACCGGGCTGTCCGCGAGCTCGTCCACTTTCGCGACCAACCGGGCCGGACGCGATTGCTGCCGGTTCGCTCAGGGGCGTCTCTCGGCGCTGTCCAACCGCGACATCACGATGGGCGACATCATGATGGGTGGCGTCACGATGGGCGGCGTCACGATAGGCGACGGCGCCCTGTGTCACCCGCGCCGAATGGCAGACCTGTCCGGGCCCCCTCGCCGGCGGCGAGGCAGAAGAGGCGCCTCGCTGGCCAAAGGTCGCGTTCACTGGCGCAAACGACACCGGTCGAGGGGGCGCGCCGTCGCGTTGAATTGTTGCGGCGGGATTTCTAAATTGAATGTATGCGGGTTCTGTTCATCGAAGACCATGAGGCTTTGGCGCAGGCAATCGGCGGGGCGTTGCGGCGTGCAGGCTTTGCCGTCGACCAGGTCGGCACGCTTCTGGAGGCGCGGGAGGCGCTGGCGCTGGCAGAGTACGACCTGGCGCTGCTCGACATCGGACTGCCCGACGGCAGCGGCACCGAACTGATCCCGGACCTGCGCGAAAAGCATGCCACCCCGGTGATCCTGTTGACGGCGCGGGGCGCCCGAGGCGACCGGATCGAAGGCCTGAACAGCGGTGCTGACGACTATGTCGTCAAACCGGTCGAGATTCCGGAACTGATCGCGCGCTGCCGCGCCGTCCTGCGACGTCCGGGGAACCGGACCAGCGCCATCCTGACGGCCGGGCATCTGTTGCTGGACACGGTCCACCGCGAGGCACGCCGCGGCAGCGAGGTGCTCGGCTTCAGCCGCCGGGAACTCGGCGTCCTCGAACTCCTGATGCGGCGGAAGAACAGGGTGGTGCCGAGACAGCTTCTCCTCGAGACGATCTACGACCGCGACGAAGAGGTTTCGCCGAACGCGATCGATGCCGCGGTGTCGCGGGTGCGCCGGGCACTCGGCATCGACAGCGGCGTCGACCTGCAGACGGTGCGCGGTGTCGGGTGGATGCTCATGGATGCCTCCGACCCATGAGAACGCGACAGCCGCAGAGCCTGCAGACGATCCTCGGGCGGCGCCTGATCATCATTGCGGCGGCGGTGATCCTGGCCAACATCGCCTTCGTCGCCTTTTTCGATGCGTCCGACCGGCCCTCGCTGATCAGCGACGTCACGACCAGCGAACTCAAACGCCTCGAGCTCGCCCTGAAGACCTATCCTGAAGACGCCAGCGACCTGAATGCCCGGGTGTCGGAGATCTACCGGCTCCATCCAGAGGCCTATGGCTTCGCTGTCGTGGATGCGGGCGGCGCGCCGATCGCCGGCGCGAATGTCGACCTGTTCCCCGACGGTGTCCTGAGGGGAGTCACGCTGGCACCGGACTGGCTCGCGTGGCCGAACAAGTCCGATACGCTGCCCGTCATCGCCTCGCACACCATCGTGGCCGGCCCCGGCGGCGGCGCGGGAGGCACGAGCAGCGCCACGATCCTGTTCACGATGCGGTCGGACCCCGCCAACTTGATCCGATGGGAGATCTGGGACGAGTTCAGCGGCCACGTGCTGCTGCCGCTGATGCCGATCACCATACTGCTGATCGGTGGGACCTGGCTAATGATGCGACGTGTCCTCGTGCCGGTCGCCGAGGCGGCCACCTGGGCGCGGTCGATCCGCCCAGGAAGGCCCTTGCCACCGTTCCCCGACCAGGGACGGTCGACGGAGATCGAGGATCTCATGGATGCGGTGCGCCGCAGCCTCGATCGCCTGAACTCGGAACTCGATGCCGAGCAGCGACGGGCGGGCGAGGCCGCACATGCCCTGCGCACGCCGGTGGCGGTGCTCGTCGCCCGTCTCGATGAGTTAGGGCATGGACCAGAAGCCGATCAGCTGCGGGCCGACGTGTTGGCACTGTCGCGCACGGTGACGCAGTTCCTGTCGTCCGCGGGAGCCGACCGGCTCGAGCTGGACGAGGAGGATCGGGCCGATCTGAGCGAGGTCGCCGAGGGCGTGGTCGCCGACCTCGCCCCGTTCGCACTGCGGCGCGGCACCGAGATCGAGGTGGTGGGGACGGAGGCGCCTTGCCTCGTCCACGGCTCGAAGAATGCCATCTCGCTGGCGCTGACCAACCTGGTGGAGAACGCGATCTATCACGGCGGCTCCGCGCTGGTCTCGGTGACGGTGGGGCCGGGACCGCAGATCAGCGTTCGGGACCGGGGCCCGGGGCTGCCGCCGGGCGCGCCTGAAGCGCTTTTCAAGCCGTTCTGGCGGGGGCCTCGCGCCGAGCGCGGCGGGGCTGGGCTTGGCCTTGCCATCGTGGAGCGCATCCAGCGTTCCCATGGCGGGGGGGTCGAGGCGAGCGACGCGCGCGGCGGCGGTGCGGAGTTTCGCTTGTCCTATCGCGCCGCCTGACCGAGCGCGAAGCTCGTCAGAGACCGGTCAGAAACGATCTCTAACTGTCACAGTCAGACGCAAGAGGTGGCCTTGTCCCATCGCGCGTTTTGATGACCGGCCGCAGGCGCGGCCGCACCACGGTGGAGAGACCAGATGCGGGACCTGAAGATCGAAGAACTCGACCATGTCTATGGTGCTGGCGGCACCGGGCGCGACCGGAAGAAGGGCAAGGGCAAAGGCAAGGGCAAGGGCCGCGGCTGCGCGAGCCGGAGCGTGTCGCGCTCGGTCAGCCGCAGCGTGTCGCGCAGCGTCAGCCGCAGCTGATCCGCAGGTGCCGTTTCCGCAGCGGAACGGCCGGCCAAAACCAGGCGTCCGACCGTGCGCCCCTCGGCAAGGGACCGAAGGCGCACGGTCGAGCCGTGATGGAAGCGCTTGCAAACTGATGGACGAGGCAAACATCGACAGCGCCCCGAAGGCGCAGGCGCCCGGCAGCGGCTTCGGGTCACCGTGGAGCACCGGACAGATCCACTCCGACGGCCCGCGGGTCGAGGAGGAGATCTGGCTGCTCGGACAGCCGAGCCTCGCCGACTATCTGAGCCATGTGCGCAAGGCGGTCGAGGGTGGCGCCGATCTGCAGACGGCCGCACTCGTCGATGGCTGGCGCGCCGCCAATGACGTCTACGCCGACCTCGAGAAGAGCGAGGCCGGGATCGCCGACGCCGTCGAGTGCCTCGATCTTCCGGACGTGATGGCACCCCTCGCCGCCGACCTGTCGCGGACCGCGCCGTTTCGGCGGGCTTTCAACAAGATGCCCACGACCTTCGGCATGGTCGAGCTGGACAAGATCGTGGTGTCGCAGCGCCGCGTCGCGCGCCCCTTCGTCGACGCCCTCGCCGCACGGCTGGCGCCGCGACCCGGCCCGGCCGGTCTGTTCCGGTTCTGCCACCCGGCGGAGCGTCGGGATCCGCCGGTGCGGATGCGCCGCCTCGACGGACAACGCTTCCTGTTCATGTCCGACTCGAACGATCTGCGCTTCCACGAGACGGCGCAGCTGCGGCCCGAGCAACTCTCGGGCTATGAGCCGTTCGGGCCGATCAGCGCGGTGCTCGGGCTGGTGATCGGCTATGGCTCGAACTTCCTCAGCGTCATCCGCTCGGATGACCGAATGGTGCTGCACAACGGCTATCATCGCGCCGTCGCCCTGCGCACGGCCGGGTTCACCCATGCGCCCTGCATCATCCAGACGGTGACACGACGGGACGAACTCGAGCTGACGGCCGCCTCGGCCGTCGCAGAGGATGCGGCCTTCTATTTCCGCGCAGCGCGGCCACCGCTGCTCAAGGACTTCTTCGACCCGCGCCTCCGCACGGTCCTGCGGACCCGCCGCGCCGAGCGTTACCTCGAGGTGACGATCACGGTCCGGGACTACACGGTCTACCACGAGTGAACGCTCAGGCGCCTGTTCCTGGCGGGGGAGAGACGACACCGGCGCCATTGTTCCGGGCAGAAGCCGTGGCCGAACACCAGGACCGCTGGCTCGGCACGGTTCTCGTCGTGCCGAAGCTGTCGCACACCGTGCAGACAATCGTCGTCACACTGTTGGTGGCGGGTATTCTCGGACTGCTCGCCTTCGGTCAGTACACCCGCAAGGCACGCCTCGGTGGATTTCTGGTGCCGGAGACCGGGCTGATCGAGATCGTCGCCGCCCAGGGCGGCACTCTGACCGCGCTGCCGGTGCGGGAGGGGCAGGACATCGCCGCCGGAACGCTTCTGGCGGTCCTGTCCGGTGAACGCCGAAGCGAGGCGCTGGGGGCCACCCAGGAAGAAGTCGTCCGCTCCCTGCGTGAACGCCGCGACAGCCTCGTTGCCGAGCGCGAGCGTCATGGCGGACTTGCGCAGATACAGGCCGAGGCCAAGGCGGCGCGCGTGGTCGCCCTGCGCCGCGAAGTCCTGGATGTCGAGGCGGAGGCGGAGCTGATCCGCGCCCAGCAGACGCTGGCCGAAACGATGGCAAAGCGCCTCCGCGATCTGCGCGCCCGGGGACTGACCACCGAAAGCGCACTCTATGACGCCGAAAAGGACTTGCTCGACGAAGGGCTGGCCCTCCAGCAGCTGGCACGGCAGCGCAATGCGCTGGCGCGCGACATCCGGGAGATCGAAGCATCGCTTCGGGAGGCGCCGCTGCTTGCGGACCAGAAGCGCGCGGAAATCGGCCGCGCCATTGCTGCCGTCGATCAGGACATCGCAGAGGCGGAGGCACAGCGCGAATTCGTCGTGACCGCCCCGCAGCCAGGAACGGTCACTGCGCTGCGCGCTTCCGTCGGCGGAACGCTGCCGCCCGGTTCTGCCATGATGACCCTCGTTCCCGCGGGCACCAGACTGCAGGCGGAGCTCTACGGCCCGAGCAGCGCCATTGGCTTCGTGCGCACGGGCCAGCGTGTCCTCCTGCGCTATGAAGCCTATCCCCATCAGAAATTCGGAACCTACGAGGGCATCGTCGCCTCGGTCTCCCGCGCTCCGGTGGCGCCGGTCGAGAGCCTGGAACGCCCCGGCCTCGGCACCGGCGCCGAGATGGCGTCCGACGCGCTCTACCGGGTCACGGTGACCTTGGCCTCGCAGACCGCCCGCGCCTATGGCGAGATCGCGCCGCTGCAGCCCGGGATGCAGTTGCAGGCGGATGTGCTCATCGAGACCCGGCGGCTGTACGAGTGGATTCTCGATCCCCTCTATTCGTTGAACGGCAGGGGCAACGCATGAACGTGGAGGGGCTCCAGTTCGGCTGGGGCCGTCGGCTACCGGTCATCCTGCAGGCCGAGGCCGCGGAATGCGGACTTGCGTGCCTCGCGATGATCGCCGGCTATCATGGCCACCATGCCGATCCCGGCGCGCTTCGCCGGCGCCACGGTTTCTCGCTGAAAGGCGCGACGCTGAAGGACGTGATGGCCGTCGCCGATCAGCTTGGCCTCGCATCGCGGCCACTGCGGCTCGATCTGCAAGAACTCGCGATGCTCCAGACCCCATGCGTGCTGCACTGGGACCTCAATCACTTCGTGGTGCTGAAGTCGGTCGGGCGGTCCGGCGTGACGATCCACGACCCCGCCGAGGGCCTGCGCCGGCTTTCGCTCGACGACGTGTCGCGGCATTTCACCGGCGTTGCGCTGGAACTGACGCCCACCGGCGGGTTCGAGACGGCGGAGGCGCCGCCGCGCGTCCGGATCCGGGCGCTGCTTGGCCGCGTGATCGGGATGCGGCGCGCGCTCGGCCATTTGCTGCTGCTCGCCTTCGCGCTCGAGGTCATTGCGCTTCTGGCGCCGATGTTCCTCGCGCTGACGGTGGATCAGGCGATCGTCTCCGCCGACCGTGACCTGTTGCTGAAACTGGCCATCGCCTTCGGTCTGCTGCTGCTGCTGCGGACCGGCGTGGGCGTGCTGCGCGACTGGATGCTGATGACCCTCGGCGCCTCGATCAAGGTGCAGTCTCGCAAGAACCTGTTCACCCATCTCGTGGCGCTTCCGGCCCGCTACTTCGAGAGCCGTCACGTCGCCGACGTGATGTCGCGTTTCGAGAGCCAGGATACGATCCTGCAGGCCCTGACCACGGATCTGGTGGTCGCCCTGCTCGATGGATTGATGTGCGTCGTGACGGTGGCCGTGATGTTCGTGTTGGCCCCGGCACTGGCGACCATCGCGCTCGTGGGCGCCATCCTCTACGGGTTGCTGCGCTGGGCCTTCTACATGCCCCTGCGGCAGGCCTCCTCAGAGGCGATCATCTGGGCCGCCCGCCGCGACAGCCATTTCCTCGAGACGGTGCGCGGCATGAAGACCGTCAAGCTGTTCAATGGACAGCGCGATCGGCGGGCGCACTGGCTGAACCTCCTCGTGGAGACGACGAACCGGCAACTGGCGACGCAACGGCTGAACCTGGTGTTCAAGACGGCCAACGCGCTGCTGCTCGGGACGCTCGGCATCCTCGTGGTCTATCTCGCTGCCCGGATGATCCTCGACAACGTCTTCTCCGTCGGCCTCCTCGTCGCCTTCCTCGCCTACATGGACATGTTCCTGCGCCGCGCCAGCGGTCTGATCGACACAATCGTGGATCTACGCATGCTCGGGCTGCATGCCGAGCGCCTCGCCGACATCGCTCTGACCGCACCGGAACCGGTGTCGGACCCTATCCTGCGGCAAGGGAAACCGACGCCGATCGGGATCGAAGCGCGCGAGGTGTCCTTTCGCTACGGACCGAACGAGCCCTTCGTGCTGGAGAATGTCAGCTTCACCATCGCGCCGGGGGACTCCATCGCTTTCGCCGGACCGTCGGGTTGCGGAAAGACGACCTTGCTGAAGCTGCTCTCCGGGCTGCTCGAGCCGACCTCCGGCCAGATTTTGGTGGACGGCGTTCCCATGGCGCGGATCGGCCCGGAGGCATGGCGGGCGCGGGTCGGCGTCGTCATGCAGGACGATGCGCTCTTCGCCGGCTCGATCGCCGACAACATCGCCTTTTTCGCCGCCGACGCCGATCCCGACGAAATCGAGGACAGCGCCCGCAGGGCGGCGGTGCACGACGACATCGAGGCGATGCCGATGGGCTATGGCACGTTGATCGGCGACATGGGCACCAGCCTGTCGGGCGGCCAGAAACAGCGGGTGCTGCTCGCTCGCGCGCTCTATCGGAGGCCGGGTCTTCTGTTGCTCGACGAAGCGACCAGCCACCTCGATGTCGCGCGCGAGCAGACGGTGAACGAGACGCTCGCCAGCCTCGCCATCACCCGGATCGTCGTGGCGCACCGTCCCGAAACGATCCGCGCTTCGGCCCGCGTCCTCCGACTGGACCGAGGCGGCATCGTCTCCGACGGTGCGCCTGGCCCTCAGGCAGACAGCCCCACTGCCCTGTCGCGCTTCCCGAGCAACGAAGCACTGCGGGCAGCCAAGGGATGAGCCCCTGTTTGGCCAAAACACGATCGCGGCTTCCGACTGGCCAACCGCTTTCGGCACCCGTCCGCCCGCACCACGCGGACGCGCCATCCACCGGTTGATCCATATCAAAGGTGCCCGCTTCGATTTGGCTGATACTCCGGGTTCTATACTGGGAGTATTCGATGACATATCTCGTGGCAGAGGCCGACTTATCCGAGCGCTTTTATCGATCAGATCGTCTGGCGACACAGCCAGCTCGGGAAACAGATGCTGTCGCGGCGGCACGGCTTCTTCGACCGACGCTTCCCGTGACAGCCGGCAGACGCGATGCGGCGTACCGGGGGGCGTCACGTTACGATGACAGCCACGTTGCGATGACAGCCACGTTGCGATGAGAGCCACGTCGCGATGAGCGCCGGCTCAGCAGATCTCGCCGACGTTCTCCCGACCGTCGCTGCCGGAGCGCCGTGGATCTGATCGCGATCGCCCCGCACGGCCGACACCGCCTCGAGCGGGGCCCCTCGCCAACCTGCCAGGGCACGTCGTGAAGCGGTCGGAGGTCGAGGTGTTCGCCGACGATAGGCTCGCCTGCACCGGTCGACCCGAATCAATCTTCGCAACCCACGATCAAATAAAATAGACTTTATCCACAAGGAGCAACAAATGCCCCATGCGCGTTTCGCCTATATGCCGCTGGTCACCTATCCCGACACTGTCCCTGACGAGTCCGTCATGGCAGCCGTTGCCTTCGCAAAGGGGCTGGATTGCGAACTTCATGTCTCCACTTTCGCGGCGAAGATCCCGCGCGTCTCCACACCCCTGGGCGGGCTTCTCCTCAATGTCCCCGCCATGATCCGCACGACCGAGGAGAACAGCCGATCTCAATGCCAGCATTTTCACGAGATAATTTTAGACTGCGCAGATGCGAATTTTAAGGTTGAGTGTTCCAGCCGAGAGACTGTGCCAGGTCGAACGGGTGATTTTGCTTCTGGTGAGGCGCGGTATTTTGACTTTTCGCTGCTTCCGTGGGCCGAAGACCGGCTCGTCATTCAAGATCTCGCCCAATCTGTGGTCTTCGGTGCCGGCAGGCCGGCCATCCTCGTTCCACCGTCCGCCGGTTCGGAGCCCATCGCCCATGTGGCGATAGCATGGGACGGGAGCCGCGTGGCGGCACGTGCTCTTGCAGATGCCATGTCGCTGATCAAGGCAGATACCCGCGTCACGGTCCTGACGGTGCAAGACGAGAAGAAGCTCGATCGGCTCGATATCGCCGAAATTCTGGTTATGTCACTGAAAAGGCGTGGGCTCGATGCTCTGGCCTATTCTCTGACGCTCGATGGCAGACCGATCGCCGAGGCCTTGCAATCATCGGCCCTTGCCGCTGGTGCAAACCTGCTGGTGATGGGAGGATTCGGACATTCGCGTCTCCGTGATTTCGTGCTGGGCGGCGCGACGAAGGGAATATTTTCCAAGCTTCGGATGCCGGTCCTGCTCTCGCACTAAAGGCAGCCGACAGGCACCCTCTCCGAGAGGTCCCGCCGGAGGAGGCGGCAGACCGCAATCCGTCGTCGCCGGCGGCAGGACATTGCAGGGCAGGACACGGCGGGGCAACACGGGGCGAAGTGAAGCGATGCCCGGCGACGCTTCGGCACGAGCCAGGGGCTCGCCGCGGCCGCTGCCTTGATCTCCAGACCCGATCGTCAAGCTCGCGATCAACACGCCAACGGCCGGGGGCAGGCCGTTCTCCGAGACCAACGGCAGGATCGGCCTGTCCCCAGGGTTGCTGAAAAACGACGCATGCGGCGCCGCGCTGTCCTGGGGCGCGGCGGGTCAACCCTTTCGCCTTCCGCACGCCGGCGCCAATGCGACCGCCGTCGAGCACAGAGGGTCAACGTCCTGTCAAGGAGACGCGATACTGAGACTGAGGGCCGCTCCTTGGCATGATCAGAGCGCTTTCGGAGGTGCTCGGCGGTTCGAACGGCTCGGGTGGACCGAACATGCAGCTCGCAAGGCTCCTACCGCGCACGGCGCTGGCCGTCATCGCGATGGCCACCGCCGCCATCGCGATGCCGACAGAGCTGCAGAGATCCGCGCCGGAACGCGCGCCGCCGACAGCGGAAACCATCGTCGGCCGTGGCCGGATCGAAGCCCGCGATGGGCTGATTTTGCTCGCTGGTCCTGTCGGCGGCGGCACGATCTCCCGTCTTGCCATCGCCGTCGGGGATCGCCTCGCCTCCGGCGACGTCGTCGCCGAGCTTCAGGACCGCACCCTGCGTGCCGCGGCCGTGGCGGCGGCGGAGCGTGATCTCGACGTCGCCCGTGCCGAACTCGCCCGTGTTGCCGCTCCGGCGAAGCAGAGCGAGATCGACATGGAACAGGCCCGGCTCGCGCTGGAGGGCGTATTGCTGCAGGAAGCCCAGGCCGACGCGGCACGAGCCGAGCAACTCTTCCGCCGCGGTCAGCTCGCCGCCGCTTCCCACGAACGGGCCGTTCGCGCTCTGGCGCGAGCCCGAAGCGCCCTCCTGCATGCCCAGGCGCGGCTCGCGGCGATCACGGAAGTGCGCGCGGTCGACGTGGCGGCCGCGTTGGCCACCGTCGCTTTCAAAGAAGCACGGCTCGCCGAGGCACGCGCGGCGCTGGAGCAGAGCTTCGTCCGGTCTCCGTGTACCTGCAGCGTCATCGACGTCTTCGCCCGCATGGGTGAGGCGATCGGGCCGAGGGGCATTGTCCGCCTCGCCGATCTCGACAGCCTCGTGGTGACGGCCGAGATCGACGAGAGACAGGTCCTCGGCATCCGCGAAGGCCAGCCCGTGCAGATCACCTCGCGCGCCTTCGGGGAGACGATCACCGGCCGCGTCACGCGGATCGGCACGATCTCGTCGATCAATGACGAGAGCGCCCCCGACCTGATGCGGTCGGTCGATGCCCGCGTCGCCGAAGTCGAAGTGACCGCCGATCCGCCCTCGGCCTTGCCGCGCCTGCTCGGCCTCGACCTCGAAGTCGCGATCCAGACGACCGCCACGGTCGCGCAGCGATGACGCCGCCGCTGTCGACGCTCCTCGCGCTGCGGCAACTCGTCTTTCTCGGCCCGAAACTTTTCGGCGCGCTCGCCGGCTTCGGAGTGGCGATCATTTTGGTGTTCACGCAGCTCGGCTTCGAGAACGCGCTTTACTCGAGCGCTACGGGCCTCGCGCGGTCGTTTGTCGGCGATCTCGTGGTCGTCCATCGGAAGTTTGCCACGATGGCGATGCCGCAGCCGTGGCTCGACCGCTCGATCCTCCTCGTGGCCGCGTCCGTACCCGGCGTCGCCGCCGTCGCTCCGCTTCAGATCGCGATGCTTCAGTCCGTGACCGAGGACGGTGGGATGGCGAGCACATTGGTGGTGGCGTTTGATCCGGACGCTCCCGCCCTGGACCTCATGGGCGTCAGTGCCGTCGCCGCGCGCCTGCGCAAGATCGGCACGGCCGTGCTGGATTCCCGCTCCCGCGAAGGCTACCGCGACCTTGTTTCTGACCTCTACGGCGGGCTTCCCCGGGCGATCGTCCTGGCGACACCGAACCGCCTGCTCGGCGAACGCCTGGATCTCGTGGGCTTGTTCACTCTCGGGCCGACATTTTTCGCGGACGGCACACTCATCACGAGCGATCTCACCCTTCGCCGGGTCTACGGGTTTCCGCCGACGCGCATGGCAATCGGTCTCATCACCGTCGCCCCGGGTCACAATGCCACCGCCGTTGCCGCCGCCCTCTCGCAGCGGCTGGGGAACGAGGCCCGGGTGTTCACCAAGGCGGCCTTCATCGCCCACGAGATCGACTACTACCGGCAGAACACTCCGATCGGGATCATCTTCCGTATCGGCGTGATCGTCGGCCTCGTCATCGGCGCGGTTTTCGTCAGCCAGACGCTCGCGACCATCGTCGAGGCGAACCTGTCCGAGTATGCCGTCCTCAAAGCCCTCGGTCACGGTGACGGGCTGTTCCGACGCACGGTGGCGCAGGTGGCGCTCGTCATCGCTGCCATCGTCTTTCCGCTGGCCCTCGTCACGTCGCTCGCGATCTATACACTCGCAAGCACGCTCACTGGCCTCCAGCTCACGATGGAAGCAGAGACGTCGCTGGTGGTCCTTGCACTGATGCTCGCGACGATGACGATCGCGGTTTTGGCGGCCCTGCGTCGACTGCGACGAGCCGACCCGCTCGACCTCTTCGCGTGAGAAGAGCGCCGGAGCCTTGCCTTAAGGCTGCCGGCACCGCGCCGGAGACACTGGTCTCTGTCGACGACCTCTCCTTCGCCTATGGCAGCAGAGAGAGCCGGCGCGTCGTGCTCGACCGCGTGTCGCTGGTGGTCCGGCGCGGCGAGATCGTGCTTCTCACCGGCCCCTCGGGGTCCGGCAAGACGACGTTGCTCACCATTGTCGGTGGGCTGCGCAGCTTCTCGGAGGGTACCGTGCGCGTCCTCGGCGTCGACCTGCTGCGCGCGACCTCGCCGGACCTTGGTGCGCTCCGCTGGCGTCTCGGCTTCGTTTTCCAGCGTGCGAGCCTGCTCAGATCACTCTCGATCGCAGAGAACGTGGCGGTCGCCATCGCGCCGGACAGGCACCTCTCTGCCGGCGAACGGTCGGCCCGCGCGCGACGAGCCCTTGAGGATGTCGGCCTCGGCGACCGCACGAACGACCTGCCCGGAACGCTCTCCGGCGGCCAGCAGCAACGCGTCGCGGTCGCGCGCGCGATGGTGCGGTCGCCCTCGCTCATCCTCGCCGATGAGCCGACAGCAGCGCTCGACGGCGCAAACGGCCGCAGCGTCGTGACGCTGATGGTCCGCCTCGCCCGCTCGGCGGGAGCCGGCGTCCTGCTGTCGACGCACGACGAGCGCATCTTCGATGTCGCCGATCGCCGGCTCCACCTCGTCGACGGCCGCCTGAGCGGAGATTGACGCGGGACGGACACGCCCGGCCGGTCGGCGAAGGGCGGGGGACGCCGAACCGCGCAGCACGCCCCTCCGACGCTGAGAAGGCAAGCAGCGCAATGCAAAGGTGTCATCCGGGACGCAAGGGTGTCATCTCGCCGTGATATCCGGTCCAGACGGTGTCGCCATCGAGGGGGCCGTCGGCTGCGGGGCTGGTCCCGGTCGATGCGGGGGAACGGCATGACGGACGACGTGCAGGCGGGGCTCGAGCCGCTCGCCAAGCTGCGGGCGCTCTGCGGCGAGATTTCGCTCGGCCGCTATGGCGAGGTCGATGCGCTGCTGGCGATGACCGGCGACGAGACGATTCCCGAAGCCGTCCGGCAGCTGGCGGAAGACTTCGGCATGATGCTGGTGCGCATCGAGGCGCGCGAGTTCCGCCTCGCCGGCACCCTCAAGGAGCTGGAAGAAGCCAAGCATCAGCTGGAGATCGCCAACGCCCGCCTCTCCGTCGACAATCGGGCGCTCACGGCCGAGGTCGACAGGCTGCGCATCCGGGTCGACGTGATGTCGCGCGACCGTGAGGTGCGGGAGATCAGCGAAACCGACTATTTCCGCTCGCTGCAGGACCGCGCCCGTGCCCTGCGCGACCGCCCGCGCTGACCGACGAGGCCGCCCCCGATGACGCGCATCGTCGCCTTCCACTCCTATCGCGGTGGCACCGGCAAGACCAACGTCGCCGCCAATGTCGCCGCCGAGCTGGCGCGGCGCGGACGGCGCACCGCCGTCGTCGACGTCGACATCCAGTCACCCGGCATCCACGTCCTGTTCGGCTGCGACCCGACCGCCGGCTCAACCCTGAATGATTTCCTGTGGGGTCGTTGCCGTGTCGAGGAGGCCGCCTTCGACGTCACCCCGGTCGTCGAGCGGAGCGAAGCGCAGCCGTCCGGTCAGGCTTGCGGAAAGCTCAGCCTGGTGCCGTCGAGCGTGCGCACCGCCGACATCGCACGGGTCCTCAAAGAAGGCTACGACGTCGAGACTCTCAACGATGGACTGATGGCGCTCTGCCGCCAGCTCGAACTCGACTACCTGCTGATCGACACGCATCCCGGCATCAACGAAGAGACGCTGCTGTCGATCGCCATCGCCGACGTCGCCCTGATCCTGTTGCGGCCCGATCACCAGGACTACCAGGGGACGGCGGTGACGCTCGAGCTCGCCCGCCGCCTCGAGGTGCCGCGCATCCTGCTCGTCGTCAACAAGATGCATCCCGAGTTCGACGCGGCCCTGCTCGCATCGCGGATCGCCGAGACCTATGACGCGGACGTCGGCGCCATCATCCCGATGAGCGACGACATCCTGCGTCTCGGCAGCGGCGGGCTGTTCTCGCTCGCCGACCCGGCACATCCGTTCAGCACGCAGATCCGGCGCCTCGTCACGGCCATCGACGGCTGAGCACGGATCAGCGCCCGCCGAGCGCCGGCAGCAGGGCGTCGGCGAACTCTGTCGCATCGGCGGGCCGGTCGTCCCGCTGGAAGGATAGTGCCGCCGCGAGCGCCGCCCAGGCGCCCGGTGCCAGCCACTCGATCGGGGCCGCCACCATCCGACGCTGCTCGGCCTCCTCCGCCGGCCGGCGGTCGTAGGGATGTCGCCCCGTCAGCACCAGGTAGACGATGCAGCCGAGCGCGAAGACATCGTCGCGCGGATCGCGCGGCTCGCCCCGCGCCATCTCGGGGCTCGCATAGCCCGGCGTCAGCGCCTCGAGGCCGGCGGGATCGAAGCCGGCGCCGCGGAGCGCCGTCGCGACACCGAAATCAAGGACCTTGGTGTCACCGTCCGCGCACAGGAAGACGTTGCCGGGTTTCAGGTCCGCGTGGACGATGCCGCGGGCGTGCGCGTAGCCGATCCCGGCGAGCACGCCACCCACGACCGACGCGACGCGGCCGCGGTCGAGGCTCCCGCCCGGGCTCGCCCGCAGCACGACGTCGAGAGTGCTGCCGATCAGCAGTTCCATGACGAGAAAGGCATGCGACCCGTCACGATCGAAGTCGAACACCACGCAGATGTTGGGATGCGCGAGCGCCTGCACCTTCCGCGCTTCCGCCTCCAGCGCGCGCAGGGCGTCCGGGTGGCGTCGGAAGTCGGACGACAACACCTTCACCGCCACGTAGGGCTGCGGGTCGAGCGCCTCCAGCCGGCGCCGGTCGACGGCGCGGTAGACCCGGCTCATGCCGCCGGTGCCGACCAGCACATCCAGCACGAACCGCTCGCGCAACATGTCGCCGAGCGCCAGCTGCGCGCCGTCGGTCTCGGGTGCCAGCAGTGGGCCGGCGCCGCTCCGCTCGCCGGCGCGGCTCGCCTGTTGGCGGAGCCGGATGCTGTGGAAGTCCGACAGCGCCGCGTCGATCTGCCGGCTTTCGAGCCGGCCGCGGTCGGCGCGACGGGAGCCGTCGCGGAAGCGCTTGAAGTCGTTGACGAGTGAGGCGGTGACGACGTCGTCGACGCGAAGGTGGATCGAAGCCACCGCACTCGTCTCGGGCGACAACGCCGACATCCCGGCGTCATCACCGCCGGGCCGTATGGTCGGCCGGCCGGCCTGGGCGATCAGGAGGCTGGCGATGTCGGCCGGCAGCCGGCCGGTCGAGACATAATCCGCGAGCTCGAGGCGCAGCTCGTCCTCCGTCGCGGCCGAGGCCACGAGGTCGCTCGCCAGTTGCTCGAAGCGTGTGCGGCCTGCCAGGAAGGCCTCGAGCGCGGTGCGGATCTGCTGCGGCGTCGCCATGATCGGCCGTCCGTTCTCAGGCGTGTCGCCTGCTGCCACCCGGCGCGAAGGAGGGCGACGGTGCACGCGTCCTGATGCCATAGCGGCGCAGCTTTTCGACGAGGCTGCGGCGGGAGATGTCCAGGAGTTCGGCCGTGCGGGTCTGGTTGCCGCCGACTTCCCGCAGCTTCGCCTCGATCAGGGTCGCCTCGAAGCGCTCCAGCGACGACTTCAGGGAGCCCGTCGCCGCTTCGCCCTCGGCCGGCAGCGGCAGGTAGTTGATCTGACCGGCGAGCTCCGGCGGCAGATGCACGAGGTCGATCCGCTCGCCTTCGTCGACCATCAGCACGGCACGCTCGACGATGTTCTTCAACTCGCGCACGTTGCCGGGATAGCGCCAGCGCATCAAGGCGTCGGTCGCGCGGGAGGTCAGCGGCGGCGGCGGCTTGCCGCTCTGCTGGGCGGCGCGCGACAGGAACACCTCGGCCAACTGCACGATGTCGGACGGACGCTCGCGCAGCGGCGGCAGGGTGATCGGGAAGACGCTCAGGCGATAGAACAGATCCTCACGAAAGCTGCCTTCGGCGATCTTGCGCTTGAGGTCACAGTTCGTCGCGGCGATGACGCGGACGTCGATCTTCTCGGAGCGGGTGTCTCCCACCCGCCGGACCTCGCCGTCCTCGAGGAGCCGCAGGATCTTCGACTGCAGGCCGATCGGCATGTCGCCGACCTCGTCGAGAAACAGCGTGCCACCCGCCGCCTCCTGGACGAGCCCCTTCTTGTCGGCGATCGCCCCGGAGAAGGCGCCGCGCCGGTGGCCGAACAGCTCGCTCTCGAGCAGCGCCTCGGGGAGGCTGGCGCAGTTTTGGGCGATCATCGGCCGCGCGGTGCGCGGGCTGGAGGCGTGCACCAAGCGGGCGAACACCTCCTTGCCGGTGCCGGTCTCACCGAGCAGCAGCACCGGCACCCGCGACCCGGCCGCGCGGCGGGCGAGGTCGAGCGAGGCGCGCATCGCCGGGCTGTCGCCGATGACGGTCGTCCCCGCCGTGGTCGCGGAGACGACGGTCCGCAGCTCGGTGTTTTCCTCCGCCAGCTCGGCGTTGGCGCGGTCGAGCTGGCGGATCAGCTGACGGTTCTCCTCGAACAGGCGGGCGTTGGCGACGGCGGCGGCGCCGTGCACGGCGAGCGCCTGCAGCGCGCGCTTGCGCTGGTCCGACAGCGGTCCGACCTCGCCAGTGTCCGTGGCACGCGCGTTGACGAGCTGCAGTACGCCGAGCGTGGCGGCGGAGGCGCTGCGCAGCGGCAGCGCCGTGAACGTGCAGGTCCGGCGGCCGCCATAGCGGTCGTCCTCATAGACCGCGCCGAATTCGTAGCCACTGTAGGCGTAGACGTTCGGGATATCGACGAGGCGGCCGGTGATCACCGCGAAGGCGCTCGGATCGGTGAGGTTGTAGCCACCGTCCGGCTTGAAGAGCTGGATCGTCCGGGCAGCGGCACGGTCGGCTTCGCCGTCGTGCTGGCTCTGCACGCAGTGCAGCTCGCGGCCGACGCGGTCGAGCAGGAAGATGCGAGCGGTCTCGGCACCGATGATGCGGCGGGCCGCAGAATTCAAGCCGGCGAGCAGCGTCTCCAGCCGCCGTTCCGTTGCGAGCGACGCCGTCAGCTCGAGAAGCTCTTCGGCGATCGTCTCGCCCTCGCGCGCCACTGTCACCGTTCCGTGCATCGCGCGGTCAAGCCACGGCCGCCACAGGCCCGCCCTCGGCCGGCACGTCTGTCCCGAGCTCGTCAGTCTCCGTCGGATCGCCGACGGCAGCGGGCGCGGTGTCCGATGCGATGGACGAGACGGCGAAGGCACCATCCGCGGCGACGTCGATCTCGAGGTCGCCGAGCGCTCCGCCGTCGGTCATGCTGGCGAGAATGGTGGTGGCGATCGCCGGCAGCAGGGTCCGGCGGATGATCTGGTCGACCGCGCGGGCGCCGCTCTCCACTTCGGTCGCGCGGGCACAGATCGCCTCGACCACCGCGTCGCTGTAGCGGCAGGCGATCTTGTGGCTCGTCTCGATGCGACGGGCGACGCGGTCGAGCTTGAGGCGGGTGATGGCGGCGAGCTCGGCGCTGTGCAACGGCAGGAACGGCACGATCTGCATGCGCGCGAGCAGCGCCGGCTTGAAGTGGCGACTGAGGATCGGGCGGATCGCCGCGGTGATCGCCTCCTGGCTCGGCGGCGGGGTCGCCAACCCCAGTTCCGTGATCACGTCGGTGGCGAGGTTGCTGGTGAGGATCATCACCGTGTTCTTGAAATCGACGACACGACCCTCGCCATCGGAGAGCGTTCCCTTGTCGAACACCTGGTAGAACAGGTTCATTACCTCGAGGTCGGCCTTTTCCACCTCGTCGAGCAGCACCACCGAGTAGGGACGCTGCCGCACCGCCTCGGTCAGCACGCCACCTTCGCCGAAGCCGACATAGCCCGGCGGCGAGCCGACGAGCTTCGAGACCGTGTGCTTCTCCTGGAACTCGGACATGTTGATCGAGATGAGAAAGCGTTCACCGCCGAACAACAGGTCGGCGAGCGCGATGGCGAGCTCGGTCTTGCCGACGCCCGAGGGGCCGACGAACAGGAACACCCCCATCGGCTGGTTCGGGTCCTGGATGCCGGCCTTGGCGGCGCGCAGGCTCTCCTCCAGCGCCGCGATGGCGTGGTCCTGACCCTTGATGCGGCGCGTCAGATCGGTGCCCAGCGACAGCAGCGAGGCGGCCTCGTCGCGCATCATCCGGCCGACGGCGATCCCGGTCCAATCCGAGATCACCTCGCCGACGGCGTCCGGCGTCACCTCGAAGTGCACCAGCGGCGCCCGGCCCTGGACGCTGGCAAGGTTCGCCAGCGCGGTGGCGAGATCGCGCGCGGCCTCGGCTTCGGTGCGGCCTTCGTCGACCTCGTCGCCCTCCTCCGCGACGCTGTCGCCGGCCACCGACGGCGCGGCGGCGTCGTCCGCCCGGCCGGCACTGCGACGCAGATCGAGGAGGCTGTCGACGAGCGCCCGCTCCTGCGACCAGCGTGCCTCCAGGCCAGCGATGTCCGCCTCGAGGCCGACGATCCGCGCGTCGATCTCGGCGACGCGGTCGGCGACGTCGACGTGCGAGGTGGCAGCGTCGCGCTCGAGGGAATCGCGCTCGCGCTTCAGGGCGGCGGCGGCCTGCACCTGCTCGACGAGGGCGGGCGGGCGCGTCGACAGGCTGAGACGGACGCGGGCGGCGGCGGTGTCGAGCATGTCGATCGCCTTGTCCGGCAACTGGCGACCGGTGATGTAGCGGGCCGACAGGTTGACGGCGGCCGCCACCGCGTCGTCGCGGATGTAGATGCCGTGGCTCTTCTCGTAGGCATCGCGCAGGCCGCGCAGGATGGTGACGGCCTCCTCGGGCGAGGGCTCGTCGAGCTTGACAAGTTGGAAGCGGCGGGCGAGCGCCGGGTCCTTCTCGAAGTACTTCTTGTATTCCGACCAGGTGGTCGCGGCGATCGTGCGCAACTCGCCGCGGGCGAGCGCCGGCTTCAGGAGGTTCGCCGCATCGCTGCCGCCCGCCGCACCGCCGGCCCCCACCAGCGTGTGCGCCTCGTCGATGAACAGCACGATCGGCTTCGGCGATGCCTTCACCTCCTCGATGACGCCCTTCAAGCGGTTCTCGAACTCGCCCTTGACGCTGGCGCCGGCCTGCAGAAGGCCGAGATCGAGCCCGACCAGCTCGACGTTGCGGAGGAAATCGGGAACGTCGCCTTCGACGATGCGCAGCGCCAGGCCCTCGACGACGGCGGTCTTGCCGACACCCGGATCGCCGACGCAGATCGGGTTGTTCTTGCGGCGGCGGCTGAGGATGTCGACGATCTGGCGGATCTCGCGGTCGCGGCAGAAGACCGGGTCGATGCGCCCCTCGCGCGCCTGCGTTGTGAAATTGATCGTGAAGCGGCCGATCATGCTGTCCGGGCCGGGTCCGACGGCGCCCTCGCCGCGCGGACCGGACGGCGCCGCGGCCAGCACCGTCGCCTCTTCGCGCGAGCCGGCGGTCCACTCGGCGAAGCGGCGGATGAGGTCGTCGCGCGAAATCGTGCGCAGTTGCGTGACCCAGTCGTCGTTGCCGACCCGCCCGGCCGTGGACAAGAGCGCGAGCAGGACGGCGCCGGACCCGATCTTCGCCATCGACATCTCGACCGAGGCGGCGAGCCAGGCGTCCGACAAGAGCGACACCAGCAAGGGCGAGAAGACGGGACGACCGGCGTTCCCCGACTTGTGGCCTTCTAGGCTGCGCGTCAGCGAGCGCGTGAAGGCGGCGACGTCTACCCCTGCGCGGGAGAGAATCAGCGCGAAGTCGTGATCCGGCGCCTCGGCGAGGCCGAGCACAAAGTGCTCGGGTGTCACCTCGTAGTGACCACGGGAAACCGCATTGCCAGCGGCTGCTTCGAGGGTGCGCCGGCAGAACGGCGACAGCCGGTCGAACAGCTTGCGCAAATCCAGTTCAATCATCGTCGCCCCCGCGCGGCCGCTTCCCGATCGACCGAGGTCGAACGGCCAAGGTCTTGGAACCCCACGAAAGCGTGCTTCAATGAAGCGCCCGTGACGCTCGGGCGAGAAACAGGGCGCGGCCGACGTGGCCGCGCCCCGGCAAAGCATTTTTTAGCCCGATCAGCCCTGAACAGGCTTGCGCCAGTCGTCGCTGCCCTCGGTGTTCGCCTTGCCGTGCGACCAGGTCACTTTGCGATAGACGAAGGCCCAGTCTTCCATGTGGACGAAGTTGGCGTTCGACGGGTCGAGCGCATTCGGGATGTAGCCCTTGCCGTCGACGAGCACGGCGTCTTCCCACTTGATGGTGTAGTACTTCTCCTGGATGCCGGCGGTCGACACACGGTAGAAGTTCGCCTCGAGCTGCAGGACTTCACCGGTGGCGAGCGCCTGCCAGAGCAGCGGCGAGGCCTTGTCGAACTGCTTGGTGAAGCTCGTCGGGCGGTGCGAGCGGATGCCCGTCGGCTGGCCGGACTGCGGATCGGTCGGGACGGTGACGTTGGTCATCAGCGCCTGCACCAGGCACTCGTTCTCGTGACCTTCCTGGTAGGTGTTGCCGACGCTGTCGCTGGTGAAGGCGTTCTCGCTGATGTTGCCCTGCGTGGCGCCGGTGATGCTCATGTATGCGGGGGTAGGCATGGGTCGCTCTCCTGAAAAATTCGGTGCCGTTGTCGGCGTCGTTCCCTGCGCAAGCGGCGCGCCAACTCGGGTTTTCGGGAACAGTTGTTTTATTTCAGGGGGTTGGAGCCAAAGTCAAACTGTCAGATTCAGCCTGTAGTGAGCGGAGTTCTGCGCAACACCGCTTGGACGACGTCGCGATGCTCACTTGCGACGTCGCGGCGGGCGCTCCGTCGAAACGCTCGGCTCAGGCGACGGTCACTTGCGTCGACCATGTGCCGACGATGCCGGTGAGGCCGGTGGGTCGCCGGGCGCGGACCGGCATCAGCGGCGCCAGCTGCGGGCCCCAGGCGGTGGCGAAGAGATCGCTGGCGACCCGGTCCGATGCGCTCGGATCGACCGCACTCCAGCTTCCACCATCGTGATAGGCGACCCAGGCGTGGCGCTGGCGGATCGCTCCCCGCGCGGTCGGCTCGAGCGCATAGCCGAGGACGAAGCGGGCTGGAATGGAGCGCATCCGCAGACGCCAGACGAGCAGCCGCGCGAGCTCGAGGCAGCGACCGCGCCGGTCGCGCAGCAATTCATCAAGGCTCACCTCCTCCCCGGCGGGGTGCAACCCGAACCGCCAGCCGGAGGTGAGCGAGGCGCATTCGTGCGGCACCACCTCACAGGCCGCTTGGCCAGCGACGGAGAGATCGGCGCCCGCCGGTGCGTCCTCCGGCAGCGTCAGGTCGTCGGCAGACGGCGGGCCGGCCGGACGCTCGGCGCCTGCGCCGGCCACAGCGAGGGGCATGGCGCCAGTCGGGTGCGTGGCGACGGTGAGGTGCATGCCGATGGCGACGCGCGTCACCGCGCGCTCGAATGACACGCGGTGGACGGCGTTGCCCCACCGATCGCGGCGTTCGCCGACCGTGGTCGGCGGCGGCACGACCGAGAGCTCGCTGCCGAGCGTGCGCGGCCGTTCCCACTGCGCCGGCGCCAGCCTGAGGTCGAGTGTCAGGCCGGTGACCGGCGCGGGGAAACTATAGGCGGCCGCATGGACGACGCGGACCGTCACCGCTGCGCGACACCGCTGAGGCGTACGCTGAGTTCGAGAAAGGCCCGCGTGGCGCGGTCGAGGGCCGCCTCGCCTTCGATCAGGAACGCGGTCGCCTGCACCATTCCCTGACCGCCGACGTGATAGCGGACGACCGCCCGGCCGTGCAGGTCGCCACCACCGGCCGGCTGCACCGTGACGACGAGTTGCAGGTCGCGCCCGTCCGGCAGCGCGCGGCGGGTGATGCCGTCGGCATCGGGAACCTGCTGGCCGGCCCCGTTGATCGGCAGGATGGCGTGGCGCACCGCCGCCAGCACGGCTGTTTCGAGGACACCGGTTTCGACGGTGGGTGGGCGCCAGGGAGCTGCCGTCATGTCGCGGGATCCGACAACAGCAACGCGACGAGGTCCGGCAGCGCGGCCGTGACGGTGAGCCAGCCACCGGGCCGCTGCTGGCGGCAGGCGGCGATGCTCGGGAACCAGTGGCAGCGTCCATCGGGTCCGGCGCGCCACGCCCAACCATGCCCGGTGGCGAGGAGCGCGACGCCCGGCTTGCCGAGAGCGCCGGCGGCGGCGAGCACGGCGCCCTCGACGCCGACCAGGGCGTCCAGCACCGACACGGCGGCGACGACGTCGGCGAGATCGCGGAGATGGCGTCCGCCATCAACGATGTCGGCACGCGTCGCCAGCTGGTGGCGGTCATCGCCGCTCGTCAGGCCGATGAGCGTCCCGCCAAACGAGAACGCCTCGGCGATCGACGCGAGCGATGGTCCATCGCTGCCGTCGCCCCAGGTGACCCCGATCCAGGGCTTCGGATAGGCGGCGAGGGCCGTGGCCCAGGCGGCGGCGCGCTCCGGGTCTGGTTGCGGCGACCCGGCGGCAGGCGGCTCTGCCCCAGGCTCTGCGCCAAGCTCCGGAGCGGCCGTCAGCGCCAACAGCGTCGCGCCGGGCGCCGGCGGCGCATCCGCGGGCACAAGCTGCGAGCCGGCCGCGATCAGGGTGTCGACGTCGTCGCCATAGAGGGCGAGCGGCCGCCCGAGGCGGATCGCCAGGGCGTCCGCAAAGCGCAGTTGCACGAGGGTCTCGGCCAGGTCGTGGCCGGTCTCCACGACGATGCCGTCGAGGGTCGTCGTGTCGTGGGCGGAGACCGGCCAGGCCTCGGTGAAGCGCCCTGTCGACAACAACAGCGACTGCCGCAGGCGCAGCAGGCCGAACGGGGCGTCGGGGCGGCCGGCGAGTTCGGCGACGACCGTGAGCGCCTGCTCGAAGCGGCCGGCAGCACGCAGGACGCGCGCCAGTGCCACCAGCGCCTCGCCATCGCCACCGCGCCGGCGGACGAGTTCGGCGAGCGACGCGATCGCCTTCTCGACACTGCCGCGCGCCAGCGCAATGCGGCTCCAGAGTTCATTCGGCTCGACCCGCTCGGGGGTGACGGCCAGGACCTGCTTGATCTCGGCCTCGGCCTCATCGAGACGCCCGGCTTCCGCCAGTCGCGCGGCGAAGCCGATGCGGGCCCGCACGTCCGTCGGCGCCGCCAGACGGGCGCGTTCGGCGGCGGCGAGCGCCGGTTGGCGGCGGCCGCGGGCAGCGAGCAACATCGACAGGTTGAGCTGTGCGTCCAGATGGTCCGGGGAGATCGCCGCAGCGCGGACGAGCAGCCGCTCCGCCGATCCCGTGTCGCCCTGCGACATCGCCACGGTGGCGGCGAAGACCAGCACGTCGACATCGTCGGGTGCCGCTGCCAGCAGCGATTCCGCATGCCTTGCGGCATCGATGAGGCGCCCGTCCTCGAGACAGAGCTGGCCGAGCATCTGGCGTCGGCGGACGTCGCCGGGATCGAGGCACCAGGCGCGCTCGGCGGCCGCCAGCGCCGCATCGCGGGCGCCCGTCATCTGGTGGGCGACCGCGAGGTTCGAGACGATCTCCGCCCGGTCGGGGAAGGCGGAGGCCGCCGCCGCGAGCACGCGAACCGCTGCCGGGCCATCCTGGCGGGCGATGGCGGCGGCGCCGAGCAGGTTTAGGGCCTCGGCGTTGACCGGGTCCCTCGACAGCACGCTGCGGGCGATCGCTTCCGCCTCGACGATGTCGCCGCGCGGGATCAGCCCGATGGCCGCGGCGAGGCGCTCCGCGTCACTGACCGGCGCGACGTCGAGGCTGGCAGCTCCGCGCATCATCGTCAGCCCACGCTCACGCGCTGCGCGTCGAGCCGGATGTCGGTGTCAGCCGTCAGCACGGCCACTCCCGCATGGCTCGTCAGCGTACCGGCGACCCGCTGGGAGACGGCAGCGGCCTCCAGCACATCGGTGCCGTCGACGATCGAAACACGGGTTCCGACCTTCGAAGACTGCGTCTCCGCGGCGGTCTCCTGAATCTCGACGGTGGTGCGCAGCCGCTTGCCGGCCACCGTCATCAACCGCCCGAGCAAAGTGGCGACGTCGGCGACCACGCGGACCGCCCGCGTGTGGACCGCGACGGAGGGCGCCGCCGCCTGCAATTCGGACCTTGCCGCCAGGCGAAGCACATCGGCGCTGAGGACGAGGTCACCGCAGTCCGCCGGTGTGACGGTGAGCGCCGAGGGCGTCGCCCGCACCAGCACGGCGAGGACGAACGTCTCCGGACCGGCTGTGCAGAGCAGCACGGTGTCGCCCGGCTCGGGCGCGACGAGACAGCTCGCGGCGCGGCTCGCCGTCGCCGGTCCATCGGCCGTGGCGACGACGATGCCGGCGGCATTCGACAGCGTCGTGCCGAAGTGCAGGCCGGGTGACGTCTCGGCGGCGCGCGGCAGGGGCCGCGCCCTTTGTGTGTGCGTGATGACGGGTGAGCCCACCGGTTCCTCCAATTTCCAAGCTGTTATGTAAAGCTAGCTATGCCGCAGAAATAACTCAGGGTTCCGCTGTTCTTTGAAAAAAGTCCGCTCTTCGCGACGACGACTGCATCGTCATCTGATTTCAAAACAGCGACCTCATCACATACAATTCCACCCTTATACTCATAACTACAGAATTTGATATCAGCATTTACCATCTTCATATCGGAACCAAGGACGAGTTTGCTATCACCGGCCGACATGAATTTGAAGTCTGTAACGCCCATTTTGACAACCGGACCCAGGGCGGCCTTGTGGTCCATACCCAAGACGAGCGTTGAGTTGATACCCATGATCATCTTGCTGTCGAAGGGTGATGCGATCTTCACATCGCCACCAAGTATGATTTTCGTCGTTATACTGATACCGATGGTCAATTCAGTCGAAATCTTCGCAATAAACAGTGCATTCAAATAGTACTGCTTACTGGATGCGTACTTCAGAGTCATTTCGTCGCCGTAGAAATATGACTTCTTCGTTCCATGGAACTCGTCTGTCGAGTTACCGTAGGTGATTTTGCTGGAGTCGCCGTAGGTCGCCTCGCTCAGCGGGCCGTAGGCGGTCTGCTTGATGTAGTTCGAGGCAGTGAGGACGATGTCGGCGATGGGTGCCGTCGCCGACTTTGTCGCTGATCCGGCGGTGATCTTCACGCCCTTGGTGGCGAGGAGCGAGTAAACCCCGTCGGACACCTCGTGGGTCGAGTCGCCCGTCACCGTCTTGGTGGCGAGGCCCTTGCCGTATTTCGACAGGGAGGCACCCAGGATGTTCTCGTTGCGATCCTGGTTGGTAAAGACGAAGACGCCGTTGTAGCTGCTGGTTTGGGACGTCGGCGTCGTCGTTGCGGCGGAACGCGTGTTCGAGGTTTGCTTTCCACTTTCCTGGGCGACCTGCTTTGGATCGACGTCGGAGGAGCTGACCGTGCTCGTGGAATAGGGCACGTTCGGGACGATGCCGCTCTCTTGGTCGGGAATGTAGGAGCCCAGCCGGACATAGCTGCCGGTGCGCGGTGCGGCTGCCGGTGCACTCGGCACGTCGAAGCGCGTGTAGATCTGCGAAACCGTCGTCGCCGCATCGCCGACACTGTCGGCGTGTGGCGTCGGCGGCAGGCCGTCATCCAGCCAGGCGTCGTCGGCGAGCGGTGCGGCGCTCGAGGAACCGTCGGCCTCCGGTGCGGCGGACCCTGCCGGGGTGACGATCCGTGCGGGCACCTCGGCATGGGTCGTGGCGGGGACCCCCGCCTGCGCGGAAGCCTTCGCGATCGCCGCGGCGATGCCGTCGTTGATCTCGAACAGGCTGCCGGACGTGCTGCGGATGCGGTTGAAGACGTTGCTGTCGCTGTTGACGACGTCCGGATTGAGCGCGTTCGGCAGGGCGCCGACGATGATCGGCCGGTCCGGATCGCCGTTGAGATAGGAGACGACGACCTCGGTGCCCTTCAATAGCGGGAAATGGAAGCCGGAATCGGCCGGGCCGGCATAGGGCTGGGCGCGGCGGATCGACGTGCTCGCCTTGCCGTCGGGCGCGTTCGCTTCGTCATAGGCGAGGCGCAGCTTGTAGCGGCCGCTGTCGTCGATCTCGGCGCGGTCACCACTTCCCTGCGCGTCGATCTGTGCGGTGAACAGGCCACCGAGCTTGGGCACCGGCGTCGACCGGCGCGGCCGGAACGCCGCGTCGAACTTCACGCAGGTGATGGTGTTGACATAGGCCCGCGTGTCGCTGCCCGTCGTGTAGGCGAGCGGATTGGGGACGGCAGCCTTGTGCCGTGCCTCGACGACCAGATAGCGGCCTTCGAGCGCCATGTTCGGATGCTGCGACAGATCGAAGAAGGTGCCCGGCCGCAGCTGCGGCGCCGTGCATTCACCGTGGAACACGATGCGACGGCAGCCGATCTCCTCGGCGCGGATCCTCGCCAGCGTGTTGCCGCGGTCGATCGAATCGAAGTTCGTGCCATGCGCGACGACCACACCGGGACCATTGCCGTCGATCGGCGCCTGCACCAGAAGCGGCATCGCCGGCGTCGCTTCGCTGTAGTCGCGGAGGAAGATCTTGCCGGGCGTGAGCACCGCGTCGGCGATGAACGAGGTGATCGCGACCTCGCCCGCCCCCGGTGCCGTACGGTCGCGCCGGAACGGCACCCTCGCCCCGTCCGGGAGGTCCGCCTGGGTGAAGGCGAGGTTGGAATCACCAAAGACGACGGTGTCGCCGCTGTCGCTGTGTTCGAAGAAATAGAAGATGCCGTCGTGCTCGCACAGGCGCGAGACGAAGCCGTAGTCGTTCTCCTCGTACTGGACGACGTGCCGGCGGGCGGGATAAGCCGCCGAGAGGCGCTTCGAGACAGGGATCGTCTGCTGATGGCCGCCGGTGGTCGACGACCTCGAGAGGCTGTTGTCGAGAATGCCGTCGATGAGGGTCGGCAGCGTCAGATCGCTGTCGGTCGCATAGACCTGGTTCTGCTGGCTGAGCTCGAGCAGCCCGAAGCGCGAACTGATCGTCAACGCATAGGAATAGTCACCGGCCGGCGTCGGGTCCTTCAGGCGGAAGCTGCCGATGATGCCGGTCGCGAGCAGGCGGTTGTCGACGACGTCGACCTTCAGCGTCGCCGGCTTGCCGATCGCCCCCAGCGCGTCGATCTGGTCGGCGCTGATGAAGTGCACCTCGAAGGCGAACGGCGCCGAGATCGCCTCGAAGCCATTGAACGATTCGACGATGATCTCCGTCCCGCCGAGGTGCGGGATCTCGAGGGTCATCTTCAGGGTGACGGTGGCGCTCATTGCTTTGCCTCAAGTCGGCCGCGTGCGGTATCTCAACGGGTGGTCAAAAGCTTCGGCTGCGACGGTGACAGCGTCATGCCGACGATATTCGGGCTGAGGCCATTCTGCTTCGTCGGGTTCGCCATGCCGGTCGCCGGCGGCCCGCCGACGAACAGGACCGTCGAGCCCATGGCGGCCGAGACCGGGCCCATCACCATGCCGGATGCCACGCCGAGGCCGACGCCGACATTGTCACCGTTGCTCATCGGTTTCACGGTCGTCAGGTTGTGGACGGGCATGCCGAGCACCAGCATCTTGGCCTGGGCCGGGATCGCGGTCGGGCCGAGGCCGATGTTCGGATAGGGGACCGGCACCGGCACCGGTGACGGTGGCGCCGGTGTCAGGCAGACGTCGGGCAATCCGAAGTCCGTATAGGGAATGGGCCCTTGCGAGCTGACGAAGCCTGGCATCGCTATCCCTCCACCGCGTCAGGGACACGTCGCGGGTCGTAGAGCTCCGCGATCGCCCGCGCCTGATCCGTCTGCAGCACGCCACCGCTCGCGCCGAAGGCGACCATGCCGTCGGTCGCAGCCCGGTGGAAATCGGTCTGGCGGAAGTGCGCCCCGTCGAAGCGCGCCCCGTCCAGATCGCACGCGTCGAGGCGTGCATAGGCGAGGCGTGAGCCGTCGAAGCGGGCACCGGCCGCCGCGGCACCGGTCGCGACGACCATCTCGAGATTGGCGTCCGAAAGGTTGGCCCCTTCGAGCTTCGCGTCCTGGAAGTTGGCCATGCCCAGATCGGCCCCAGCGAGGTGGGCGGCGGAGAGGTCGGCTCCGGCAAACATCGTCATGCCGGCGCGGACATTGCCGAGGTTGGCCCCGCGCAGATCCGCCCCGATCAGCAGTCCACCCGAGAGATCGGCGCCGGCGAGGTTCGTCCCGACGAGCTTGGCGCCCGTCAGGTTCAGCCGCGCGAGTGCGAGGTCCCGCAAGTCGCGGCCGGAGAGGTCAGCACCGACGAGGGCACCGGTTTCAAGGCGCAGCCCGGTGAGGGTGGCGGACCTCAGGTCGGCCCGCGTCACCATGAAGGCGGTGAGCGAGGAACCACCGAGATCGATGTCGGCGAGTTCGCAGTCGAGTACGGCCGCCGTCGACAACACGACGCCGGCAAGATCGGCGCCTCGCAGGTCGCAGGCGAGCAGTTGAAGGCGTTCGATGACGGCGCCGGCCAGCCGTATCCGGATACACGAGCACTTCGCGAACGTGAGATCGGCCGCCCTTACGCCGCCGAGGTCGGCATCGTCCAGGCGGGCGTTTAGGAAGCTCGCGTCGTCCAGGGTCTCCGCCCTGAGGTCGGCGCCCCGGAGGTCGCAATCGATGAACCGGGCGCGGGACAGCCTCGCGCCACCGAAGCGGCTGCCGCGAAGGTCCGTCTCGACGACGACGAGGTTCGACAGATCGCAGCCGGAAAAGTCGGTCTCCGGCAGGCTGCCACCAAGAAACGGAACCCGATGCCGGGCATGGGCCAGGAGGTCGTCAATCGACATGGGTGCCGACCATCGCGATCACCGTCTTGGCGAGGTTGGAGCCGGCGAGATCGCACCCGGCGAGGACCGTGTCGGTGAGATCGCAGCCATAGAGGTTGGCGCCACGGAAGGACGCCGCCGTCGCGTCTGCCCGGTGCAACTGCGCGCCCCGCAGGTCGGCCGCGGTGAAGTCTGCCCTGACGAGCCGGCAACTATCGAGCAGGACACCGTTGGCCGATGCCAGCCGGAAGTCCGCACCCGTCAAGTCGGCACCGGCGAACATGGTCCGCTTGAACCGAGCGCGCCGGAAGCGCGCCGCGCCGAGATTGCCGCCGTTCCAGGTGGCGTCGGTCGCCTCGACGGCATCGAGACAGGCGCCGCTCAGGTCGATCTCGCCCAGGAAGCTGCAGCGATCCAGAATGGCGCCGCGGAACCCGGCGCCGGTGGCGGGGGTGTTGATGAAACACGTCTCCCGAAGCTTGGCACCGTCGGCGCGCACGCGGGAGCAGTTCGACGCGAGGAACTGCGTCGAGGCGATCGTGGCGTTGGTCAGGTCCGAGCCCGACAGGTCGCTCTCGATGAACACCATCGCTTCGATCAGGGCGCCGGACAGGTCGACCCCGACGAGCGATGCCTTGACGATGCTTCCGCCGCGCAGGCGCGCGCGGTCGAGCGCCGCGCCGTCGAGCACGATCTCGTCGAAGCGCGCGCCTTCGAGGTTGCAGCCGGAGAAGCGGGCCCCGCGGCCACGGACGTGCGCGAGGTTCGCCCCGCTCAGATCGCAGCCGGTGAGGTCGGCCTCGTCGAGCGCGGCGCCGGTCAGCGCCACCCCTGCCAGTGCCGCGCCCGCCAGCCGCGCCCCGGTCAGCACCGCCCCCTCCATCAGACAGCCGCGCAGGTCGGCACCCGACAGGTCGGCTCCCAAGAGGTCGATGCCGGCGAGATCGCGGCCGGCCAATACCACCCCGTCGCGCAAGGCCTTGAGCACGCGCTCGCCGAACATCCGCGCCGCCGCCGGCGAGAGCGGCTCCTCGGGATAGAGTGCGGTCGGTGACCGCCGGCGGATGTCCGGCATCGCCTCACCGAGGCGCTGCTCAGCGGTATCCAGGGCTGCCGCACCTTGCTCCCGGCCCTCCGTCAACGCGGCATTGACCCGCTTCGCCGCTTCGGCGGGCGTACCCGGCGCGGCGGCCGGAGCAGCGGCAGCCAGGCTCCCGACGAAGGCTGCGAGCGGGTCGGGGCCGCGCAACCCCGGCATGGCCGCGCCCAGCTTCTCCCCCATCACAGCGAGTTTTGCCGCCGACGACTTGCCGACCTCGGCGAACTCGCTGCCGCCGGCCGTCAACTCGTCGAGCATCGCCTGCAGATCCAGGAGGGGTGCGGCCTTCTCCGTTGCCAGCGGCGGCCCCATCAGGTCGAGATCATCTGGGATCGTCGGCAGTTCGATCCGCGCCAGGTCGGCCAGTCCGGATCGGATGTCGGCGAACGGCGATCCTTCGGGCAGCCGCATCATGCGGGCGAACGCCAGGTCCGCCTCTTGCGCTGCACTCTTCGCCGGCGGCCGCGCGGCATCGAGCACCAGCTGCCGCCAATCCTGCGCTTTCGCGACACCCGCGGCTACCAGGTCGACGGCGGCGGGATCCAAGGCCTCGACCGGTGCCACAAGTGCCGCGTCGTGCAGCTGCGCATCGATTTGGGCGACGGGGATCTCGGCCCCCATGGCGGCGAGCCGCTCGAGAAGCCGGTCGACATCACTGGCGACCGCCGTGGGGCGCGCCAGCGCCGCGAGATCGAGATCGAGCTCATCGCGGGTCGCCTGCGCCGTCGCGAGCTCGGCCTCGGCCTGCCGGCGCATCGCCTCGACGGCATCGAGGATCTCGCCGAGGTCGAGGTCGCCGGCGTCGATCTCCTCGGCCGTCGGCAGCAGGAAGCCCGGCGGCTTCGGTGGCGGTACTTCCGGCCAGAGAACCTCGGGCACGCCGGCTTCGCGCAGCTGCCGCTCGAGCAGGAAGACCTGGGCGGCATGCTGGCGCGCCGCCTCGGCCTCGGCGGCGATCTGGCGGGCCTCCGTCCGGCGCCGGACCGCGTCGGCCGCCTTGGCGGGCACCAGCGGACCCTCGCTCAAGGCGACGCGCTGCGCCGTCTCCGGATCGCAGCGCAGCCGGCGGAACGTGGCGTATTCGCCGATCGCGCGCGGCGGATCGGCGAAGCGCTCATAGGCGAGCACGACGTCGGCGACGTCGCGCGCCTCGATGTCCTCGACCGGCTGGGCGCCGCGATAGACGAGGATGCCGCGACGCGCGCCGGCGAGGAGCCAGAGCGTATCGATGACCATCGGGATCTCGATCATCGCATCGCGGTTTTCTGCTCGCGTGATGAAGGCGCGAACACGCATGCCCGGCAGATGGCCCGTCAACGAAGGCTGCGCGTCGTCGAAACCGATCAGTCCGAACGCTTCGTCGCCGGCGAGGTAGCCCGGGAGCCAATTCCGTTGGTGGCCATGCATGAACAGGCGCGGGTCGACGTCGTCCGGCAAGGCGGGTGCGACCGTCTCGAGCCATCGACGGTCATAGGTCCCGGCGAACCTCCGCCGCAGCGGACTGTCGAGCTCCGTCGCCCCGAACAGCGCCGACGGCGGCTCGTCCTCGATCGCCTGGACCATCTGGCCCGGGGTTTCGATGTTGGGCAGCGAGACGAGTTCGCCGGCAAGCAGCCGGGGCAGCGCGCGGTAGCCGGCACCGACCGGGTTGGCCGGATGGCCGGCTCCGCCGAACGCGCGTGCCGGGGCGAGCGGCATTTCCGTGAACGGGCGTGGCGGTGTCGGCGTGTATCCGCCGCGACCCGCCTGCCACACCCTGTCTCCGACCACCGCCAGACGAGTTTCCCATGTTCCGACACGGGCAGCGATCTGCATCACCGGCGTCGGTTCGCCGCCGGCGGGACGGGCGTACCCGCCGATGAGGATCTCGGCCGTCGGCTTCGGCATCGCCATGTCGAGGATGGCGCCCGGGGGCAGCGCCTTGGCGGCGGCCAGCCACAGGGCCTGCTCGCTCTCGAAATCCGTCGGATCGGCGAGATCGAACATGGCGAGCGCAGAGATGATGAAGCTCGCACCGGACCGGCGCCGTTCCGCCTTCGTCAACAATCCGAGCGTCCGCGGCTTGATAAACTGAACCATGGGCTCGCTTGGGCAAGGAGAAACGTCAGCAGTCGTTTAGGTTAAGGCGGGCGGGTGACAGCGGTGCGACGACGCAAACTCAGCGCAGGCGCTGCCACCAGCGCTGCGGCCGGAGCGCATCGGTGAACTCCCCTGCCCGCTGCGGTCGCTCGCTTGGGTCAAACGACAACGCCGCCGACATCGCCCGCCATGCCCGTCGACCGAGCTGAGGAGGCCTGGCCGGCGCCAGCCCCAGTGCCTTCGCCTCGACGGCATTGCGACGGTCGAAGGGATGGCGGCCGGCGTGGAGGATGTAGGCGATGACGGCGAGCGCAAACACGTCGCTCGCCGCGGAAGGCGGGTCGCCGGCCAGCATCTCGTAGGCGGCGAAGGACGGGGTGAGCCCGCCGACGCGTGCGAGGTAGTGGATCGTCGGGTCCTCGTCGTCGCCGGCGACGGCGCGGGCTGCGAAGGCGAGGCCGAAATCGAGGAGCTTCACCTCGCCGCGTGTTGTCAGGAAGATGTTGCCGGGCTTCAGGTCGCCGTGGACGATGCCCTGGGTGTGGGCGCAATCGAGGGCGCCCGCCACCGGCGCGATGATCTCGGGGATCTCGGTCTCGGCGACGCTCCCGGTCCGCAGCCGCTGCGCCAGCGTCTGACCGTCGAGAAGCTCCATGACGATGAAATGATAGGGGCCGTCCACGTCCGAATCATAGACGCGGACGATGTTGGGATGTGCGAGCTCCCGCATCCGGCGGGCCTCGCGGTGGATGAGCTCGATGGCGTCGGGACGCGTCGGTCCGATCAGGTCGACGAGCTTGACGGCGACGTCGGACGTGGCAGCACGCGAGCGGACGCGCATCAGGTCGGTCGCGCGGTAGACCGTGCTCATGCCACCGCGCGCGATGACCGGCCCGAGCTTGTAGCGGCGCCGGAGCGCGTAATCGGGCGGGATCGTCAGCCGGTCCGGCTGCCGGGCCTCCTCCGGGTTTCCAGCGTCGACAGGCGTGGGGTCTGCCATCACCGGCGCCCCCTCCCGAGGCCGCGTGGGCTCGGCTCGACAAGGCACCGGATGCGGACGAGGATCGCCGTCATGTCGTCCCGCCCCCCCGCCACGACGGCCCGCGCGAGCAACCGCTCCGCCAGACCGCCGACCGGCTCACTCATGAGGTCGGCGATAACCCCGTCTGCCAACACCTTCGTGACACCGTCCGAGCAGACGAGCAGGGTGTCGCCGTCGGCGATCGGGCAGGCGAAGCGGTCGACCCGCAGGTCATCGCTGGAGCCGATCGCCCGCGTCAGCGCCTGGCCGCGCGGACCGGCGATCCCGAGCTCGGCCGTGAACGTGTGATCGCGCGTCAGCTGGATCAGGCCGCCGCCGCGGAAGAGATAGACGCGCGAATCGCCCACCCACATGCCGACCAGGCAGTCCTCGCCGATCACCACCAGCGCGACGGTGCTGCCGACCACCGTGGTTCCGGAGCTGCGGGCCGCCTCGCGGCGCAAGGCCCGGTTGATGGCGTGCAGCGCCGTCTCGATGCTGAGGCAGCGCTCGTCCAGGCTCTGTCCGGAAACGACGACGCGCCGGACGATCTCGGCGACGGCGCGGCTGGCGATCTCCCCGTCCTCGTGACCGCCGAGCCCGTCGGCGACGAGGAAGACGCCGGCCTCCGGATGCAGATAGTAGGCGTCCTGCGAGATGCCGCGGTCGGGACTTCGGCGCGCGGCGACGCTGTAGGCGAAGCTCGTCGCGGTACCCTCGGCGAGCACGAGCGTCGTCATGGCGCGGCCACGGGCTCGCGCGCGGCCCGGACATCGGCGTCGCCGGGCGCGAGCAGCCATCGGAACGACGCAGGCTCCGGCAGCCCGGCGAAGACGATCGTCTCGGCCGGCGCCCCACCCCAGCCATCGTGCCACCAGACCGACCGCGCCCCCGGCTCGACCACCCGTGCCGTCATCGTCAGGCGCACGGCGATCGAGGCGTGCGGAGCGCCACGCGTCGCCCACCCCACCACCTGATCGCCGCCGATGGTTTCGCGGCGGATCGGCATCGATGCCTCGGAGACGACCACGGCGGCGATGCGGCCGATCTCGTCACCTGCCGTCTCCGGAGAAAGGTGGCCGTCGATCATCCGCAGCGCGACCTGAGCCAAGTCGGAAAGCGGCCGCGAGGCTTCGCCGGTGAGGCGGTTGAGCGCGACCCCGTCCGGCAGCTCCGCTGCGAGCGTCAGTGGAAAGCAGCGCCCGACGGCATCGATGGAAGTGGCGAGAACGCCGATCCAGCCATTGCTACCCGCCAGACCCGGCGCGAGGGCGAAACGCCAGACAGGCGCGAGCAGGTAGCGATGCAGGAAGTCGTCGCCGAACGAGCGCCGGCCGTCCGCAAGGCAGGCGGAGACCCAGGCGTCCCACGCGCGCACGAATGGCGGCGGCAAATTGCGGGAGACGAAATCGCCGCGCGACGGCAGCTTGCCGAAGAAGCCGGCGGGGGTCGCGGGCTGCCGGCTCATAGCTCCTCCGGGCAGCGGAAGGATCTGAGCAGCCCCAGGTTGAACGGATTGTTGACGCTGCCGGCGCGGAGCTGATAGCCGGCGCTCGACTTGTCGGCGCCGGCGATCGAGAAACCAAAGCCTGCCGATCCTCGCGAGCCGCCGCCGCCCGCCGCCTCGATCAGGCGGAACAGCGCCCAGGGACCGGTCTGCGACACCGCCGTCTCCTGGTTGTTGAGACCGACCAGCGTCACCGACACGAAACTCGTCGCGCCACCGCTCGGCCACTCGAGATTGTAGCCGCGCTGCGCCTCGTGCCGATAGACGATCTCCTTGCCATCATAGTTCAGTGTCGAGCGGAGGAGGTTCGACGACAGGAAGGACGGTGTCAGCGTGAACGGCACGTAGAGCGTACCCTCACGGGCGGTGAAGAACGCATCGCGGATCTGCCGTGCCCGGCGGAATTGCTGCAGGGCCTCGTCGGAAATCGCCAGGTGATCGCCGTCGATCGCTGTCGCCACATAGCCCCCGCCCCGCTCGACGATCAGCGACGTCAGGTAGCGCTTGTAGAAGCCGTCGATGAAACCGCCCGTCTTGAAAATTTCCCGGAAGTCGTCGAGGGCGACCTCATCGTTCTTGCTGGCGTAGAAGGGAAAGCGCTGGAACAGCGCACTCTCGCAGGCCGGGAGCACCTCCGTGCGCCAGGCGGTGTTGACGTAGACATCGGCGAGGTCGAGCAACGCCCGCCACGTGTTTGCCGTAACGCTGCGGAGCCAGCCACGAACGGGATCGGGCTGCAGGGCCGAGTTCGCCAGAAGCGCCCCCATGACGTCGCCGCTCGGGTTCTTCGCCCGCGACAGCACGAGCTGGAAAGCGGCGTCCGGCGGCTGCGGCGCATTGGCGACGGCCGCGACCGATCCGTAGAGATTGCCGAGCAGATCGCGGATCTGAGAGATCGGTGGCAGCTGGTTCCCAGGCGCCGGCGTGACGAGTTCGATCAGCGGCAGGAACGGCTGGGCGATGCGGTTGCCAGGCCACGGCATGTCCCCGAAGGCGGCCGTCGAGACGTTCGAGGCGACCGCCGTCTGCGCCGCGGCGAGCGCCGCGCTCTGCCCGCTCGCGGCGACATTGCTGCTGGAGGCGAGAACGCTGTCCTGTCCGGGCGGCGGCAGGTCGGTGTTGTCGCGCACCGCATCGACGATGCGCTCGATCGGTGACTGCGGGCCGGCGAGCGTCTGGATCGCCACCATCGAGCGCTGCAGGTCGGTGAAGCGAGCGACGCTGATGCGGCCGAGGGCGGACTGCCAAGCCTGCGTGTAGTCCTGCACGTAGCTGTCGGTGACCGACGCCGCCAGCTGTTGCATGACGTCGCTCGTCTGGCTGCCGTCACCGCTCACCCAGTCGGAGCCGAGCTCCTCGCGGACGATCGCACCGAGGCGCGGGATGAAGAACTTGTAGAAGCCGTCGCGTGTGAAGACGCCGGGGATCACCAGGCTGCGGTTGCCGGAGGCATCGGCGGTCGTCTGCAGCGCCACGTTGCCGATGAGGCTGCTGAGATCGACCGGTGCGAGGGTGCGGTTCTGCAGGCCTTCCCGGAGCAGGCGCGAATAGACCTTGTCGGATTGCGGAACCTGACGGAGGCGGCTGCGGGCCACCTCGACGAGGGACTGGTCGATCGCCACCGGCCGCGGCAACAGCGTCACCAGACGCTCGAGATGCCCGTCGAGGGCCTGCTGCAACGCCGCGTCCAGCGGCACCGCGAGCCGGACCTCGTCCTTGAGGTCTCGCACCATCCACTCGCGATCGAGACGCGCCGGCTCGCCCAGCATGATGTAGGTCTGCAGCAACTCGCGCAGCAAGGCGAGCTGCTCGGGCGAGGCCGCCGACTGCGAGACGCCGGTGATGCGGCTTTCCAGCCACGACTTCACGGCCGGCAGCAGCGTCGTCAGCAGCACCCGGTCGTAGGCCTGGTCGGCGTGGCGGCCGAGGGTCGGCGTGACCGCGAGGCCGCCGCCGAAGACGAACGACAGCCAGCCGCTGCCGGACAGGTCGCGCAGCATCTTCGAGGACTGATCCAGCACCGGGACGACAGCGGTCAGCGACGGCTGGTTCGGCAAAGCCGCGAGCGACGCCTGGAGTGCCCCGGTGCGATCCTCGGCGAATGCGATCTCGCCGGTGCCACGTGCATAGGCGCCGACCCAGATCGTCCCGAGCACCACCGCGACGGCGAGCGCGGCGACATAGGCACTGGTGTTGAGCAGGGCGAGCTTGCGCTCGAGCTGCCGGTTCGTGCCGACGAGATCCTGTTCCTCGAAGACGACGTCGGTCAGCACCTTCTTGATGAAGTAGGACTTGCCCTTACCCTGCTGCACCACCGGCAGGCCGGCCGACAGTCCGAACGTGCGCGACAGCGCGCCGATGACGCGGTCGAGCGGCGAGCCCTCCTGGGTGCCACTCGTCATGTAAAGGCCGCGCAGGACCGGCTGGGTTTCGAAGCGGTTGGCCTTGAAGATCTCGCCGAAGAAATCCTGCAGCGGCTGCTTGAGGGTGCGGAACTCGCGCGGGAACATGTAGATGCGCGCCCGCCGCGCCACCGCGCGCTCCTCGTGCAGCCGCGTCATGACACGGCTATCGAGGACGGCGGCGAGCTCGTCGAACCACGGCCCGAAGAAGCGCGTGAACGGACCCTGCGCGTCGTCGGCGGGGAACGTCATGCCCCAGATCTGCGCCCGCATCGCCTCGTCGTGGTCCTCGAAGAACTCCGAGAAGCCGGCCAGAAGGTCGCATTTCGTCACGATGACGTAGACCGGCAGGCGCATGCCGAACGACCGCATCAGCTCCTGCAGCCGCCGCTTGATCGCCTCCGTGTGCGAGCGCCCGGCCGTATCGGTGCGGGCGAGCACGTCGGCGAGGCTGATCGCCAGGATGACGCCGTTGATCGGCCGTCGTCGCCGATGGCTGCGGATCAGGTCGAGGAAGCCGCGCCAGGCGGCGCGGTCGAGCTCGGTGTTGGAATCCTGCGTCGTGTAGCGGCCGGCCGTGTCGATCAGCACCGCCTGGTCGGTGAACCACCAGTCGCAGTAGCGCGTGCCACCGACGCCGGCGACCGGGTCCGGTCCGAGATGATCGGCGAGCGGGAAGTTTAGGCCACAGTTGCGCAGGATCGTCGTCTTGCCGGCGCCGGGCGGACCGATGATGACGTACCAGGGGAACTGCTGGACGAAGTCCTTGCCGGCGCGCGAGCCGACGGCGGCCTCCTCGAGTGCCCGCAGCGCCGCCTCGAAGCGCTCGCGGTTGCGCTCGATCTCGTCGTCCGACTGGAGTTCGCCGAGGCTCGCGACCGATTCCGTGTCGAGCAGCGACCGGATCATGCGCTGGTTGGCGCGATAGGCGAGCAGGATGCGGAAGACGGCTATCAGGACCGTGCCGACGACGATCACCGCGATCGTCGCAATCCGCGTCCCGGCCGGCCCGAGCGGCGTCACGTCGAAGACCGTCACCATCGGCCCGACGATCCAGATGAGCGCCGAGAGCGCGACGAGCCCGACGACCGCGAGCAGCGTCCTGAGCCTCAAGAGAGCGGAAAGCAGCGCCTGGACCATTCCGAAATCAGTTCCCCTGCGGCAGCACGGAGCGGACGGGCTGGAGGTCGACCGGCGAGCCGAGCGGGTCGGCCGGCAGCGGCGCCAGCGCATCGAGCGCCGCCGTCGCCGGTCCGATGTCGCGCGACAGCTGCCAGCCGAGGAAGCCGTAGAGCGCCAGAAGCAGCACGCCGACGACCGAGAAGACGATCCACAGCGGCGCATAGTTTCGCAGCCGGCGGCGAACGCGAACGCCGGCCGAGTGCGCCGAAAGAACATCCACCGGCGGCTTCAGGTGGGAGCGGAGGATGCGAGCGAGTTCCTCCCGCAGTTCGTCGATCTGGTAGCGCCCGCCTTCGATGACGCGGTAGCGACCCTCGAAGCCGAACGCAAGGCAGAGGTCGATGAGCTTGATCAGTGCCAGATACTTGCCCGGATCGGCCTTGACCCGGTCGAGGATGACGAAGACTTTTTCGCCGCCCCAGGTCTCGCCGTGGAATTGGTTCAACAGGCTCTGGGCGCTCCAGGCGCTGGCGTTGCCCCACGGTGTCGTCATCACCGCCTCGTCGAGCATGGCGCACAGCACGTAGCGCGCCGCGGTGACGTCGCCCGCCCGCGCGCCGAAGCGCAACGCGCGCGCCTCGAACGCCTTGATCTCCTCGACGATCGCCCGCCGCAGGGCATCCACGTCTGCGTTCGTCACGGCGTCGCGAAGCTCGGCAGCCAGCGCCAGCAGCGGCGCCGCCGCGGCCGCCAGCAGATCCTCAGCCTCCTTCGGCTGATCGACGACGGCGAGCTCGGTCATCGAGCCGTCGCCGGTCCCCGGCGGCGGTGGCGGCGTCGCCCCCCTCTCCCGCGCCGCGCGCTCATAACGGGGAGCGCCCGAGGTGTCGGAGAGGTGGATCACCGGGTCGGGTGCGACGGCGCGATCCGTCGGCGAGGACGGAGGGGGTGGCGGAGGCGGTTCCGGCGGGGCCGCCTGCGGCGGCCGGCGCTCGCCGCGCACCGGCCGGTAGCCGACGACCGTCGGCTCGTCGCCGCCGTCCTCGGGGTAGCCGCTCATCGCTTCGCCGCCCGGATCGCCCAGAACTCGAGATGGAGGTCCGGGTACTCGCCGCTGACGTGCAGCGCAAACGCCGCCGAGCGCGGGATGGAGCGCCACAGCTCGCTCGACTGGTCGAGCTCGAAGTAGACCGCCCCCTGCAGATAGGGGAGCTCGCGCGGCGCCACCGGCAGCGGCCGCAGCGGGATACCCGGAAGCTGCAGGTTGACGAGGTCGCGGATCTGCTCGACCGAACCCACCTTCATCGTCGCCTGCAACTGCGTGCGGAGAGCGTCCGCCGGCATGTTGGCGATCGCCGCGAGGATGAAGCGGGCACCGGTCTGGATGATGCTGCGGTCGGCGATCGTCGCGGTCAGGATGCCGTAGCCGCGCTCCTGCAGCGGCAGGGGCACGGCATTGCGCTCGACGACGATCTGCAGGGTCTGCCGCAGCGCCGCCAGGATCGGCTCGAGGGTGGTTTCCAGCGCGTCGTGGCGGTAGGGCTCCAGCGCCGGCGGCCGGCGGTGCGACGCGTCGAACGTCGACAATGACCCGACGAGGCGGACGAGTTCGCGGATCAGCACCTCCGGATGCAGCGTCGGCACCGCCGCAATGTGCGCGAGCGCCGCCTCGGCGCCGTTGACGATGGAAAGCGCGAGCAGGTCGACGAGCCCCGCACTTTCGGCCGTCGCACGGCTCGGATCGGCCCGCTCGCCGAGGGCGTCGCCTCGGCTGCGCAGCATCGCCCGCACGTCGTTGAGCACGGCGACGAGCCGCGGCGAGGCGCCGAAACCGAGGCACGGCGGAATGAAGCCGTCGACCAGCCGCACCCGGCCGCTGGCGTCGACCTCGCCGATCCGCGCGACCGGCATGGCGATGCGCTCGTCGAGCGGCTCGCCGTCGAAGGCGATCTCGATGAGCGGCTCGCCGACGGTGAGCTCGACCGGTTCGCGCTCGCCGGCCGTGACGTTGCGGACGCTCACCGGCTTGCCGCGATAGCGTCTCCGCTGCACCGATTCCGTCGCCAGTTCGACCCCGTCGCGCGGGTCGACGGGGACGGTCAGGAAGACGCGCAGGTTCTGCGCCGTCGTCGGCACCGTGCGCGCCGCCGGCGCCGCAGCGGCATCTGGAACGTCGATGATCGAGCCGTCGGGCATGATCGCCCGGCAGCGGGCGACAGCCAGCTGGCCGAGTTCGAGCAGCGAGGCGTCGAAGGTGAGCTCGCTGACACCCCAGCCGAATGACGAGAGCGGCGCGGTGCGACGTTCGAGCTGGTGCTCGATCCAGCGGTCGTGCTGCTGGAAATGTTGCGGGCGGACGAACATGCCCTCGAGCCACAAAGGCTTGCTGGTCAGTGACATGGCACCCGCCGCGTCTTGCGATCTTGTGTCAATCTCAGATCCAGCCGAGGGCCCGGGTCTTCGCCAGTGTTATGTTCACCGACAGAGACGAGACGTTGATGATGATGTCGTTGATGTTTTCTTTTTTAATCTGCACGACGGCGCGCCATTGTGCAGAGGTGATATCGCGGAAGCCGGCGATGACGCCGATATACTCGGCCTCGATCGGCACGTCCCGCTGGTAGGTTTCGGTTTGCCCGGGCTTGATCTCGAACTCGCGCTTGCCGACGAGGTCGGCGCCGAGCGTCGTGGCATCATTGTCGAATAGGGCGAAGAAGTCGGCCTGACGGAACTTCGTATCCGACTTCAGCTCGTAGACGCGCACCACCGTCGGCGAGGGATCGTCGTCGGCGTTCGGGTTGATGGAGGGGTCGGCGATGATCTGGACGTGGATCGGCGACACCTTCGGCTTCGGCGTGCCGCCACAGCCGGCCAGCACGAAGGCGCCGCCGATGAGGACGAGGCGTCGGGACGGCCCCTGCACGCTTCCGGGAACTCCATCCGTCACGAGCTGGACTCCTTGCGTCGAGCCGGCGGGCGCTGGCGCAGCGCGCGGGCATAGTGCTGCGCGACGAGCTCGGCGACCGCCACGTCCAGGGTTTCGAGGGTACGACCGTGCAGCTCGGCATAGCGGTCCCAGAGACGCGCCTTGTCGACGCGACCGAGGAAGCCGCCACTGTCCGCCTGCGCCTCGATCGCCGAGGGCGACAGGCGGCCGAGCAGCGTCGCGGCCGCGGCCTGGATCGCCGTCATGGTGGCGATCTCGTGCTCGCGGACGTCGGCGAACGCCTCACCGGCCCCGTCGGCGAGCGAGAGGAAGCCGGGCGGGTCCTGGACGAGCATCTGCCGGAGCGCCTCGCGGCCGGTGGCGAAGAATTTGAACGGGTTGTTGTCGGTCGCCCCGAGGCGGGTGTGATCGAGATGGAGTTCATCCTTCAGGGTGCGCCGCGTCTCCAGCACCTCGACCAGCCCCTCGGCGGCCTGCACGACGAAGGCGGCGAGCGCCGCCACCGCCCTGTCGGCGGCGTCCGGTGCGAGGGCGCCCGGCTCGACGCCGATCGCCGAGAGCAGGTCGCCGCCATCGGCTTCGGCGTGTGCGGCGACGGGCGCCTCTGCGCCCGCGGCGAGGGCCCGCAGGCGCAACAGCGCCATCACGTCGGTCGGCGGGGCGTGCTCGGTGCGCTGGACCGGCGGCAGCGGCGGCGCCGGGCGCGGCAGCGGCGGTGACGGCGGGAGGCGCGGCGGCGGCGGCTCGGGAAACGGCGTCGACCGGGCAGCGGGCAGGACGGACGGCCGTTCCGGGGCGAGGCTGTCGGCGAGGGGATCGAAGTTGGGCGGTATGATCGCCGCCGGCAGCGGCCGCGCCCCGCCGTTGCCGGGAAGCGGCGCCGTTGCCGGACGCCGCAGAGACGATGGCGGGGACAGCGGCAGCGGCGCCAGGAGATCATCCTCGCGCCGCCCGATATCGTCGGCGGCATGGTCGTCCGACGGCTCGGCATCGAGGCCGGCGATCGGGTCGATCTCCTGGCGGCGCGCCAGCAGCCGCGCCCGTGGCGTCGACACCGCGGCAGCACCAGAGGCCAAGAGGCCGTCGGCGTCCGCGCTTCGGCTCGATGGCAGCAGATCGTCCAGACTGGCCGGAATCTGGGCCGCGGCCGGCGCCGGCACGTCGTCGCCACGCACCGCCTTCCAGCCCGCGCTCAATCCGAGCCGCTGGCGGCCGTCGACCACATCGGCGATCACCTCGGCGCTGACGACATAGGGGCCGAAATAGAGTGTGTCGCCGCTGCGCAGCGGCATCGTCGCACCGCGGCCGAGCGGCACGTCGACGCTGTTGAGATAGACGCCGTTGGTGCTGGTATCGGTGATGCGGAACGTTCCATCGGCAAAGGTGACCGCCATGTGGCGGGATGACAGCGTCTTGGTCTGATCCGGCAACGACCAGTCGGCGGTCGCGCTGCGCCCGATGACGCCGCCCGCCTCAGAAAAGTCATGGCTCGCACGATCCGCGAGCTCCCGCCGATGATCGCTGATGACCGTCAGCCGAAGCCGCATCGCCGTCACGTTCCCCTGGCCGGGCATCGGCCCGGAGCATCACAATGAGGCCCCCGCCCCGGTCCTGTCACAGCACGAAAGGCCTGCGCTGCACCGGCGCAGGCCGGACGGATCGGAACGGCGCACGCGCGATCGGACGACCGCTGACCCCTGAGAATCCGCATAAAACACCGTCCCGATTACAGAAAGACGACGCTTGTCACATTAGGGTCCGGCGAGAGCCAAGTCGTCCACCCGAGCCGGCCTTCGCCGAGCGACCAGTCCGGCGCCTGTCCGCGCGCAATCTCGACCGCGACCTTGCAGTCGAGCGGCTCGCGGACGGCGAAGGCGACCAGATCGTCGATCGTCCGGCGCAGGGGCGAGGTTGGCAGCAACGCGTCCAGATGCTGGCGGTTGACCGGCCCCAGCACGAGGCGGAACGCCCCGAGATGATCGACCAGCCGGTCGCCGATGACGAAATCCTCGCCGAGCCCGCAGCCCGACTGACCGAGCTGGGCGCGATCGGCGGGCGGAATCTCGACGATCCGCTCGTGGAACTCCTCGACGCGACAGGCGACGCCGGCATAGACGGACACGATCGCCGCCAGCGATCCGGCGGAGCGGTTCGACAGTGCCAAAAGTCCGAGCACCGACAGCAGCCGCGGCGTCGAAAGGCCATCGGATGGCAGTCCCGGCGGCAGCCCGGCGAGCGTCAGGGCGCGTACGGAGAGCGGGTCGAGCGCCCCGGCCCGGTAGCGCAGATGATGGCGGCGCTGCTTCCACACCCGCACCAACAGGCCGGCGAGGCGATGGTTGAAGAAGTCGAGGAAGTGCGCGAGCGCCCCTTCGGCGCCATCGGTCGCGATGACGCGCTCGGTGAAATAGGGCGGTAGCGGCGACGATGGGCCGTGCAGCCCGATCACCGTCTGGAAGACCGTCAGCGGACCGCGACCGCCGGTCGCCGGCTCGATGGAGCGCACCTCGGCGTCGGCAAATCCGAGGCCGGGATGGGCGCGAAAGCGCACGCTCTCCCGGGCTGGTGCGTCCGCCTCTCCGATCGCCGGCGCCTCCGGAAATGCCCGCTCGATGGCGAGCGCCAAGGCGAGCAGCGAGGCGTCCCGCAGCTCGGCGACCGACTGATCCGCGATCGACGGTTCGGCAGCCCCCATCAGACGGCCGATCCGAGGCCGCGCCGCATCGGCCAGTCGTAGCTCGCGTTCTCCTCCGAACCGCGGATGGTGAAGCGGTGCAGGCTGTTGATGCCGGCATAGGCGGCGAGGAAGGCATCCAGAATGGTGCCGAACAGGAACATCTCGGCCTCGCCGCCGAGGCGGCTCTCGGCCACCGTCAGGATCAGCCGCCTGAGCCGCACCGGGGCGCCGCGCACGATGGCGTCTCCCGGCTGGTCGGTGAAGTCCTCGATGCCGGCGAGCAGCAACTCGAGCCGTCGCCGCGCCTGCGCATCGTGCAGGGCCCGGAAGTCGTAGGAGGCGATCAGGGCGCACAACTGCTCCCGGCCAACGATGGTGCGGAAATTGCGCGCGAGATTGGAGATGAGACGCCACAGAAGAGCGTCCTGGATCGGTGGCGGCACCTCTCCCATGACGTTGGCGATGTTGGAGAAGGACACCGTCGAGGGCGTGTTCCAGCCCGCCTGGTCGATGTGGCCGACGGCGAGGCGCTGGGCGAGACGGCCGTTGGAAGCCGCCAGGCGAAGCGAGACGACCTCGACCTGCGGCGCGGCGATCTGGTCGGTCCCGTCGACGAAGGCGACGTAGTGATCGATGCTGTTGCCGACGACCGCAGGGCGGACACGAACCTTGAAGAAGAGGCGGCCGTCACCGCCGAAGGCACCGTCGTGGCGGAAGGAATGGAACGGGTGGATCGGCACCCGCTCGCCGCGGCCCTGCACGTGGCCGACCGCCGCCTCGACCGCGTGGATACCGACCGCCGGTGCACCGGCGGCGACGACGCGGTACTCGGTCTTGGCGGCACTGACCGAGATTGGCTGCGCCTCCGCTTCGAACAGGTTGACGGCCGGCGTCGCGTTCAGCCGGATCTGCGCCGCCGAAACGCGCGCCTGCGCCGGCAGCGGGCGCCGGAACTCGAAGGACAGCGTCAGGCGGCTGCCCGCCGATGCAGCCAGCGGCTCAAGCCCGTCGACGTCGATGAACAGGAACTTCGCCGGGAAGGCGAGGTATTCCTGCAGGAGACGGAAAGCCGAAAAGGCGGTGGCCGGAGCCGGCAGCACGGCCTCGTCGTCGGCAAATCCCACCGGCTTGCACGCGGCCGGGCCGAGCTCGATGCTCTCGCCAGTCTCCGTCGTGGCGCGCACGGAGGTGGCGTAGCGCAGCATCCAGAGATAGAGCACCCGGCCGACCAGCGGATCACGCTCGGTGTTGAAGTGCAGGCGCAGCCGGCCACCCTGCAGGGCGCGCAGGCTCCCCCGCGGCGTCGTCCGCATCTCGACGACGAGCCGGCTGGAGGTCGAGCGGTTGTCGATCTCCGCCGCCTCCACGGTGAGCGGCATGACGTCGACGTGGTAGCTCGTGACGAAGGCACAGCTTGTTCCGTCCACCGGGCGGGACCGCACCTGCGTCCCCCGCGGCACCTGGATCGGCGCGGGGCCGCCGCCGCCGACCTGGTCGAAGGCGATGATCGTCACCGGCGGCACCGGCCGGAGATAGTGCGGCCAGACAATCTCCATCAGGCCGTGCACGGCCTCGGGCAACTCGTCGTCGAGCTTCTGGCGCAGGCGCGCCGTCAAGAAAGCGAAGCCCTCGAGCAGGCGCTCGACGTCCGGGTCGCTCGCCTCGCGCGACAGGAAGCCGGCGAGCGTCGGGTTCTCGTGGGCGAACAGGTCGCCGAGGTCGCGCAGGTAGGCGAGTTCGTCCTCGTAGTAGCGGTTGAACGCCATCGCCCCGTCAGTTCCTCACCTGCATGAAGCCATCGTCGCCGAGCACCGTCTCGAACGTCACACGCCCCTGGGCATCGCCGACCTTGAGGGCGGCATGGATCTCAAAGACCAGGTTGAGCGGATTGTCGGGGTCCTCGACATGCCGCACGCTGACAGACGAAAGCCGCGGCTCGAAGCGGTCGATCTGCTCCTTCACCGAGCGCGCGATGATGTGGATCGCGTCGGGGAACTTGCCGACGAGATCATTGAAGTCCGGCACGCCGAGGTCCGGCCGCGTTTCCGCGCAGCCGGCCCGGGAGTTCAGCACGTCCTTCAGGTTGGCCAGCACACTGTCGACCGCCGCATTGCGGTCGATGGCGGCGTTGCGGCCGGCAGGTTCGGACGCGAGCGCGATCCGCTCGATGAGGGTGCGCGCCGCCATCTCGCCTTTCCCCTCCCCCGCCAGCCGAGCGATGCTCAGCTCTTGTCGAGCTTGCCCTTCAGGGACAGGGTGAAGTCGGCGCCCATGTACTTGAAGTGCGGCTGCACCGCCATGTTGACGCGGTACCAGCCGGGCTCGCCCTCGACGTCCTCGACGACGATCTCGGCCTTGCGCAGCGGCTTGCGCGAGCGCACTTCGGCCGACGGGTTCTCCTGATCGGCGACGTACTGGCGGATCCACTTGTTGAGCTCGCCCTCGAGCTCGCCACGGCTCTTCCAGCTGCCGATGTTCTCGCGCTGCAGCACCTTGATGTAGTGCGCCAGCCGATTGATGATGAACATGTAAGGCAGCTGCGTGCCGAGCTTGTAGTTCAGCTCGGCCTCCTTGCCCTCCGACGAAGTACCGAAATATTTCGGCTTCTGGACGGAGTTGGCGGAGAAGAAGGCGGCGTTGTCGGAGCCCTTGCGCATGGTCAGCGCGATCAGGCCCTGCTCGGCCAGTTCATATTCGCGCCGGTCGGAGACGAGCACTTCCGTCGGGATCTTCGCCTGCAGCTGGCCGAGCGACTCGAAGGTGTGGACCGGCAGGTTCTCCACCGCGCCGCCCGACTGCGGCCCGATGATGTTCGGGCACCAGCGGAACTTGGCGAAGCTGTCGGTGAGGCGCGTCGCGAACGCCATCGAGGCGTTGCCCCAGAGATAGTTTTCGGTCTCGCCGGCGACGCTCTCGTCGTAGTTGAAGCTCTTCACCGGCACGGTGTCGGGGCCGTAGGGCAGCCGCAGCAGGAAGCGCGGCATCGCGAGGCCGAAATAGCGGGCATCCTCGCTCTCGCGGAACGAGTTCCACTTGGCGTACTTCGGTCCCTGGAAGATCGAGGCGAGGTCCTTCAGGTTGGCGACCTCCTCGAACTTGTCGACGCCGAACATCGACGGCGAGGCGGCGCCGATGATCGGGGCGTGCGCCATCGAGCCGACGCTCGCCATGTACTGCATCAGCTTGATGTCCTGGTTGCCGATGCCGAACTCATAGTTGGTGATGATCGCACCGATCGGCTGGCCGCCGAACTGGCCGAACTCAGCCGTGTAGATGTGCTTGTAGAAGCCGGCCTTCACCGTCTCCGGCGCATCCTCGAAGTCGTTGAGCAGCTCGTCCTTCGAGGTGCTCAGCATCTCGATGCGGATGTTTTGGCGGAAATCGGTGCGGTCGATGACGAACTTGAGGCTGCGCCAGGCCGACTCGAGCGCCTGGTACTGTTCGTTGTGCAGCACCGTATCGAGCTGGGTGGAGACCTTGCGGTCGATCTCGGCGATCATCTGGTCGACGACGGCGTTGTTGACCTTCTCGTCCGCGCGCGCCGGCTTCATCAGCTCCGAAATGAACGCCGCAACGCCCCGCTTGGCGACGTCATAGCCTTCGTCGTTCGGGCGCAGCCGGGTCTCGTGCAGAATCTGGTCGAGGATCGACACATCCGTCGTCGTCGCGGCGGCGGCATCGGCGTTGGTCTGGACATCCGTATTCGTCATGAGCGGAGCACTCCTGTCGCTGGCGGCGTCCGCCGGTTCATTCGGTTGCGGGCTTGTCGCCGAGGAGTTCGGAGACCAGCTGGGTGCGGCTCGTCTCGTCCTCGAGCACGCCCTGGATCGCTTTGCGGAAGGCCGGCACGTTGCCGAGCGGACCCTTCAGGGCGAGCAGCGCGTCGCGAAGCTCCAGGAGCCGCTTCAGCTCGGGGATCTGCCGCACCACCTGCTCGGGCTCGAAGTCGCGCAGCCGCTCGAACTTCAGCGACACCGCCATCTTCTCGTCGGTCGCGGCCTCGTCGAGCTTGCTGTCGACGCTGAGATCGAGGTTGAGGTTGTACCCCTTCAGCACCTCGTCGAAGGTGTCCTTGTCGATCGACACCAGCGATCGCTCATCGATCGGCCGATCATCCGCCTTCAGCGTATAGTCGCCGACCATCAAGAGCTTCAGCGGCAGCTCCACCTCTTCCTTGGCGTTGCCGATCGCCGGCTTGTAGCGGATGTTGACGCGCTCCTTAGGAGCGACTGAGCTTTCGCTGGCCATGATCTATCCCCGGGTGTTGTCTCAACTCAGATAGCGGGCGGCGGTCGCCGCGTCGGTGCGGGTAAGGCGGCTGCGAGCCCGCTCGCTCGCCTGCCGATGCAGGTCGGGCGGCAGTGTCTTCGCGCCGGGATGGGCGAGTGCGCGCAGCCAGAGCTCGCTGGCGCGGGCGGCGAGATCGGGCTCCCAGCTCTCGAGACCGAGCGTGTCGGCCTCGTCGGCGAGGAGGGCGAGGAGTTGCAAGGCGAGCGGCACCATCGCGTGCTCGAGGCCCTGCTCCGCCTGGGCGAGGCGGAGCAGGAAGCGCTCACGGCCGACGGCGGTGGCGCGGATAGCCTGCGACAGCAGCGCCATCGCCTCGCGTCCCCGGCCGGCGTCCGCCAGTGCGGCCGCCTCGGCGACGACCGTCGCGACCGCGCCGCCGGCGTCGGCGCCGTTGCCGCCGGTGGGTGCACCAAGACCGGCACTTTCCTCGAGCCAGCGGCGCGTCGCCGGGGCGGCGAAAGCGTCGCCGTTGGCGAATGACAGATCGAGCAGCGCCGGAAAGCGGCGGACGAACGCCACCACCAGGCCGCTGACGGCGTCCCGCGCCCGCATGAATTCGGCACCGAGGATCGACAGGAGCTCGACGGACAGGCGCTGGCCGTCGAGCCAGAACACCGCGGTCGACGCAGTCGCCTCGACGGCGAGGAGTGCGTCGCGATGAAGACCGTTCGCCGTCAAGGCGGCGATGGCGGCGAGGCGCTCCGTCGACGGCGGAGCGAGCAGCGTGCGCCGGTCGGTGTGCGGTGGCAGCTGCTGCACCGGCAACCAGGCGGCGGTGCGGGCGAGGACATAGGAGCGCGGGTCGGTCGGATCGGCCTCGCGGAGCGCCGCGGCGACCTGCCGCAGGTTGGTTTCGATCTGGCTGATCGCCCGGCCGATCTCGCCCGTATCCGCACCGCTCGGCAACGCCGCGACGGGGGTTAGCGTGACGGGCGTTTGCGTGACCGGACGCGGCGCGATCGAAGGAGCCGAAGCCGTCGCAGCCGAAGCCGTCGCAGCCGCGACGGTGGCGGCCGGGCGCGGCGCGGCCGGCGTCGCCGGAGCCGCTGAAGCCTGTGCCTCTGCCTGCCGTGCGGCGTCCGCCCGCCGCATCAGCATGCGCAGCAGTTCGTTGGTGGCGATCTGCTTGCCCGGCAGCTTGTCATCGGCGAAGGCGGCGATCGAGGTGAGAGCTTCGGCGGCCGCCACGACCGCGGGCCCCTCCCCTTCCTCGGGCTCGCGATCGGCGAACAGGCTCGCGAGGCGCTCGAACAGCCAGTCGAGGGCGGCGATGCGTGCCCGCTCGCGGCGGAGCGGCGGGAAGAGCGCTTCCCAATGGGCGCGCAGCATCCCGTCGATGAGACCGAGCCCGGCGGCGAGCCCCCGGTAGCCTTCCTGGCGGGCGAGGCCGTAGGCGACCCAGGCGGCGACCAACAGGTCTTTCGAGTGGCCGCGCAGAAAATCGAGGCCATCGCTCGCCACCGACGGCCAACGCACGCTGAGCGGGCCGTCGGCGTCCATCTTGCGCACTTCGGCCTCGAGCGCCTCGAACTCCGGCGCGTCGCGCGCGTCGACACCGGCCGGCGCATCCGCCGAGATCGGCGCCGCACCGGCATTGGAACGAGCGTCTGTAAAGGCCGTAGGCAACAGCGGATCCGATCAGCGCGACTGCGACCGCACGTCGTCGGCGTGTGCCGGGACGAACGTCAGCGAACATTGTTTTGCTGGCTCCGCTTGACAGTCGTGTGAATGGAGCGGGGCGGCGGGGTCATCGGTCGGGGGAAACCGACTTTTCGGACCGCCGTCATCGTCATGGGACGGTTTTGGAGAGACGCTAGCGTCGCGGCCGAAACGGAGGCAGGCATGGCGATCAGCTGGGAGTTCACGCACATCTATCCGGTTACGGACATCGACACGCCGCCCGGTACGGTGCTGATTGACGGGGCCGGGTCGGGCGTCGGAGGCACGCTGCGGGTGCCCGAGGATCCGATCGAAGTGAACGACGTCTTTTCGATCGTCGGCTCGTCGACGGCATGGACCGTCGTCGGGTTTTCGGACGGCGGCATCGTCGGGACCGCCTTCGGCTTCGGCGACAGGCTGTTCACCAACGACGCCAACCTCTCGCAAGGTGATCTTGAGCCTTTCGACACGACCCCGCTGCCGGTCTGCTTCCTCGCCGGCACTGCCATCGCCACGCCCGGCGGCAGCGTCTTGATCGAGCATCTGGTGATCGGCGACATGGTCCTGACCGCCACGGGCGACCATCGCCGCGTCGCGTGGGTCGGCCGGCAGACGTGCCACACCCGCTTCGGTGACCCCTTGCGCGTATTGCCGGTCAAGATCGCGCCCGGCGCCCTCGGCGACGGGCTGCCTCACCGCGAACTGCGGCTGTCACCGGATCACGCCCTCCTCGTGGACGGCCTCCTGGTGCAGGCCGGCGCTTTGGTGAACGGCGTGACGATCACGAGGGTCGCCGCAGCGGAGCTCCCCGAGCGCTTCGTCTATTTCCACATCGAGCTCGACGACCACTCTTTGGTGCTGGCGGAAGGCGTCGCCGCGGAGACCTTCGTCGACAACGTCACCCGCCGCCGCTTCGACAACCATGCCGAGTACGAGGCGCTCTACGGCGCCGCGCCCGCGACGATCCCGGAACTGGCGGTGCCACGGGTGAAGTCGGTGCGCCAGCTGCCGCGCGCGATCCGCGAGCGGATCGAGGCGCGCGCTCGGGAGAGTGGGCCGGCCCTGGCGGCCTGAGCCACCAAACGGTCACGCCGGCCGGCGTGACCGCCCCGGACCGGGCCCGCAGCTGCTTCGAGCCCCTACGGCCGCTCACCGCGCGCCATCCGGCCCTCGATCTCGAACAGCACCGGCAGGAGATCGGCGACGCCGTCGACGACGGCGTGCGCGCCGGCGGCGAGCAGGCGGTTATGGGCGGTGTCCCGGCGCGCGGCGAAGTCAGCCGGTGCCAGGGCGCGCGTATCCTCGAGCGACAGTCCGAAGACGTTGCCGGTCACGGCGACGCCGACGGTCCAGGCGCCGGCGTTCAAGCCCTCGGCGATGCCGACCTCGGTGTCGTCGACCTTGACGCAGGAAGACGCCGGCCAGACCTCCATGTCGACGAGCGCCTTCCAGAGCATCAACGGGCTCGGCCGGCCGGCCGGCGTGTCGCCGGTGCACACCAGCGCATCGGGCCGGTAGCCCTGGGCGGCGGCGACGGGGGTGATCTCGGCCATGATGTCGTGGGTGTAGCCGGTGGTGGAGCCGAGCTTCACGCCGGCGCCCTGCAACGCCGCAGCGACATCGGCGGCGCCGGGCACGAGGTCGGCGTAGCGGGCGGCCACCGCCTTGTTCTTCGGCACGAACACGGCGTAGAGGGCGTCGATATCGGCGTCGGACGGCGCGCGGCCGTGCACCTGCCGCCATTCCTCGGCGACGCGCGGCAGCGCCATCAGGGCGGCGATGTGGGGACGCTTGGCCATCCCCATCGGCCCGCGCGCCTCGTCGATCGAGAGCGTCACGCCGAACTCGGCGAACGCCTCGACGAAGACGCCCATCGGCGCGAGCGAGCCGTGATCGACCATCGTCCCCGCCCAGTCGAACACCACTGCCTTCAGATGCCGGAAGCCGAGCGTCACGAGATTTCCTCCTTGGTCGCCGACGCCGCGGCGCCGAACAGGTCGTCCAGGACTTCCTCGGCGATGGCGAACGAGGTGCTCGCCCCCGTGCCGGAGGTGATGACGACGAGGCGCACGCGCGGATGCGGCGCGTCGACCAGCATCGTCCGGTCGCCGGCCGAGGCGTAGGTGCCGGTCCACCGCTCGGTGACCACCGGCGCCGGGATCGCCAGCACGGCCGAGAGTTCGTCGAGAATGATGTCGTCCACCGCCTGCGGGGCGAACGGGTCGGGCGTCGCGTCGTAATGGTGCGAATCGCCGACCACGAGCGAGCCGTCGCCGCTCTGCACCGCGATCAGGTGGACGCCGTTTGCGAGCGCGTCTGGCTGTTCGGCCATAAGCCGCGCCTTCAGCGCCGCCGCCTCCGGCAGGGCCGCATAGCCGAGATAGCGGACGAGGCCGAGGTCCGACATCACCGCCGCTGGCAGACGGAAGTCCGCCGCCGGTGCCGCGACCCGCAGCATGTGCAGCTTGCAGCGCGTCAGGGCGTAGGCGGCGAGCCGCTCGGGATAGAGCGAGACGAGGTCGTCGCCGGGACAGACGACGACGCGCTCGGCCCTGATCGTGCCGGTGCTCGTCTCCACCACCGGCGGCGCGACGCCGACGACGGCGGTGCCGCGTTGGAAGACGACGCCGTGATGGTCGGCGAGAAAGGCCGCGAGCTTCGGGATCGCCGTGCGGGATTCGACGCGCAGCTCATGCGGGCTCCACAGCACCCCGGCGATCGGCTCGCCGGAGAGAACCGGCAGGCGCGCCGCCGCCGCAGCCGGGTCGAGAAGCGCGCACCCCTCGCCCATCTCCGTCTGCAGGAACGCCACGAGCACGGCACGCGCCTCCGCACGACGCGCCACGACGGCGAGCCCGCGGTGCTCGATGGCGATGCCGGCCGGGCCGGCGATCTCCGCCCAGACGTCGCGCGAGCGCATCGCCCGCCGCCATGTCGTGCCGCGCTCCTGGCCGGTGACGGTGACGAAGCCGAAGTTGCGCACCGAGGCGCCGTTGGCGCGCGCGTCGCGGTCGATGACGACGACCGACAGGCCGCGCCGCACTGCTGCCAGCGCGTGGGCGAGGCCGCAGATGCCGGCCCCGACGACGGCGAGGCCGAACGTCTGTCCGCTCACCGGCGACGCCATGCCTGGGCGCGACCGAGCAGACCGCGCGTCAGCACCGTGTAGGCAATGCGCACCGCTGCCGAAGTGATGAGAATCATCGTCGCCATCGCCGCCGCCGGCGCGATATCGCCGGCATCATCCATGTTGAGCACCGCGATCGCCGCGAGCGTCGTGTCGGGAGAATACAGGAACACCAGCGCCGACACCGTCGTCATCGCATTGACGAACAGATAGATGGCGATGTCGAGGATGGCCGGCAGGCACACCGGCACGGTGACGACCGCGAACGTCCGCCACACCGGCACCTTCAGCGACGCCGAGACGGTCTCGAACTCCGGGTCGATCTGCTTCAGCGCCGTCGTCGCGGTCAGGTGGGCGACGGAATAGAAGTGCGAGATCGTGCAGATCACCAGGATCGCCATGCCGCCATAGAGGAAGCCGAGCGGATTGGCCGGATCGTTGAAGAAGAAGATGTAGCCGAGGCCGAGCACGAGGCCGGGGACGGCGAGCGGCAGCAGCGCCAGCAGCTGGCCGATCGCCCGGCCGGCGCCGAAGCGCGGTGTCTTCTCGATCGCGTAGGCGCCGGTGAAGATGATGGCGGCGCCGAAGACCGCGGTGAGCGTCGCCAGCATCAGCGAGTTGCCGTAGCTCGCCCAGCCGCCACCGTCCATGTTGTTGAAATCATAGTTCTTCAGCGACGGCGTCAGGTCATAGGGCCAGAACGTCGCCAGCGAGGCGAACACCGCCACCGCCAGGACGACGAGAACGGCGAGCGCGATCACCGCGCAGATCGCGAAGAAGGTGAGGTCGACGGCCCGGTTCGGTTTCGGGATCAGCGGCACGGCGCGTGCCGACAACAGCGCCGCCTGCCGCCGCTGCACGATGCGGTCGCCGACGAAGGCGAGCACCGCCGGCAGCAGCAGCACGACGCCGACGACCGCCCCCATCTGGAAGTTCTGCTGGCCGACGACCTGCTTGTAGATGTCGGTGGCGAGAACGTCGAACTGGCCGCCGATCACCTTCGGCACGCCGAAGTCGGTGATGACGAGGGTGAACACCACGAAGATGGCACTGATCAGCCCGTAGCGGGCGCCGGGCAGCGTCACCGTGAAGAAGATGCGCCGCTGTGAGGCGCGCAGCGCCTCCGCCGCCTCGTAGAGACGGGCATCCGAGATCGCCAGCGCCGTCGTCAGGATGATCAGGGCGTGCGGGAAGGTCCAGAACACCTCGCCGATGACAATGCCGATCGGCCCGTAGATCGAGGCGCCCATCAGCCAGCTCTTGAGCAGACCCTGGTTGCCGAACAGGTAGACGAGGCTGATCGCCGGCAAGAGCGATGGCGCCAGGATCGGGATCTGCGCGACCGCCTTGAAGACGCCGCGGCCCGGCATGCAGGTGCGCGTCAGCCCGTAGGCGAAGACGAAGGCGAGCGTCACGCAGATGACGGTCGACAGCGCCGAGATCCACAGGCTGTTGAAGAGGTTGCCGGCGAGCGAGGCGTCGCCGAAATAGGCGGCGAAATTGGCGAGCCCGACGAAGGTGCCGTCGTGATCCTCGAGGGCCTTGCCGAGCAGCGCGGAGAGCGGCAACACGACGAACAGGACGAGCGCCACGACGATCGCCAGCACGAGCAGCCGCAGCACGACGTCGTCGCGCGACAGCCGTGGCCGGATCGGGCGCGCCGTCGCGCCGGCCGGGACCGCCACGGGGGCAGCGAGCGTGGTGTCGTTGCTCATGCGCGCCGCCTCAGTGACCGGTCGCCGGCGGCTCGGGAAACACCCTCAGACGCTCTGGCGGCAGCATCACGGTGATCGTCGAGCCCGGGCTGATGCCGAGGTCGCGGACGTCGTTGATCGAGAGGTCGGCCGAGAGGTTCAGGCTGGTGCCGACGGCGTGCAGCGTCGTCGAGAAGTGGTTGCCGATGAATTCCATGACACCGACCTGCATGGCGAGCCGGTTCGGCCGATCGGCCTCTACCCCGCGCACGACGATATCTTCGGGCCGCAGGCAGACCGTCACCGCCGCCCCTGTGCCGACGCCGATACCCCCGGCGAGCAACAGGGTCGCGCCCGCCACCTCGACGTGGTCGGCGGCGGTGAGGCGGCCCTTGAGGAAGTTCATCTTGCCGACGAAATCGGCGACGAAAGCGGTCGCCGGCCGGGCGTAGATCTCGTCGGGCGTGCCGACCTGCTCGATGCGGCCGCGGCTCATCACGACGATGCGGTCCGACATCGTCAGCGCCTCTTCCTGGTCGTGCGTCACCATGATGGTGGTGATGCCGAGGCGACGCTGCAGGTCGCGGACCTCTCCGCGCAGCCGCGCCCGCACCCGCGCATCGAGCGCCGACAGCGGCTCGTCGAGCAGCAGCAATCCGGGCGACAGCGCCAGCGCACGGGCGAGCGCGACGCGCTGCTGCTGGCCGCCGGAGAGCTGAGCCGGATACTTCTTCGCCTGCTCGGCGAGGCCGACCAGCGTCAACAGCTCCTCGACGCGCTTGGCGATCTCGGCGCGTGGCCGGCCGGTGGAGACGAGACCGTAGCCGACATTGTCGTTGATCGTCAGGTTCGGAAACAGCGCGTAGGACTGGAAGACGATGCCGAAATCGCGCCGGCTCACTGGCAGGTCGGAGATGTCGCGCCCGCCCTGACGGATGCTGCCGGTGGTCTGCACGTCGAGGCCGGAAATGGCGCGCAGCAGCGTCGTCTTTCCGCAGCCCGACGGACCGAGAAAAGAGACGAATTCGCCGGGATAGACGTCGAGATCGACGTCCTGCAGGGCGGTGAACGGCCCGAAGCGCTTCGAGAGGCCACGGACTTCCAGATAGGGCGCGGGCAAGTGCTGCGTGGGCAGGTTCGGCGCGGGTCTGTCGAGCAAGGCGGCGACCTCCGGCAGGCTCCGAAAGCAGCGACCGGCCGGAAAGTCCGGCCGGTCGCGAGGGTGGACGCAGCGCTTGCGGGCTGCGATCAGCGCCGTGGCGCGATTACTTCTTCGGCTCGGACTTGCTGTCGTAGCGCTTCGTCCACTCGGCGAGGATGCGCTCGCGGTTCTCGGCAGCCCAGGCGAAGTCGCTCTTGATCAGCATCGCCTCGACGTCGCCCGGCATGAACTCGAGCTTCTCGGCGATGCCCGGCAGCGCGACGATGGCGTAGCTCTGCGCATAGAGGCGGTTCGCCTCCGGCGTCACGGCCCAGTCGGCGACCTTCTTGGCGGCTTCCGGATGCTTCGTCGTCGCCATGACGGCGGTCGCCTCCATGTCCCAGCCGAGGCCCTCGGAGGGGAGCACGATGTCGATCGGGGCACCGTCCTTCTTCGTCTTGTTGGCGCGATACTCGAAGGAGAGGCCGACGACGTATTCGCCCGCGCCGGCCTGACGGCAGGGCTTCGAGCCGGAGTGGGTGTAGCTCGCGACGTTCTTGTCGAGGGCGTCCATGAAGGCCCAGCCCTTTTCCTCGCCGAACAGCTGCAGCCAGGCCGACACCATCAGGTAGCCGGTACCCGAGGAGGCCGGGTTCGGCATGGTGATCTGGCCCTGGTAGGCCGGGTCGGTGAGGTCGGCCCAGGAGGTCGGCGCCTTCAACTCGCGCTTTCCCGCCTCCACGGTGTTGAAGCAGATGGCGGAGGCCCACACGTCCATGCCCACCCAGGTCGGCGGGTTCGCCGGATCGCGCATCGTCGGCTTCACGGCCTCGAGACCGACCGGCGCGTAGGGCATCAGCATGCCCTCCTTCTCCAGGAGCATCAGCGACGTGGCGGCGAGGCCCATGACGACGTCGGCACGCGGGTTCGCCTTCTCGGCCAGCAGCTTGGCGGTGACGATGCCGGTGGAGTCGCGGACGAACCGCACGTCGACGTCGGGATGCGCCGCCTCGAGTGCTGCCTCATAGGCCTTCAGCTGGTCGGCCTCAATCGCGGTGTAGACGAGCACCTCAGTGGCAGCCGAAGCGGCGACGGCGGTCGACGCGAGCAAAGCGACACCAAGGGCGGTCGAGCGTAGGTAAGTGCGCATGGGGCTTCCTGCAGTCAGAGCAAGGGATCGGCCGCGACGGGCTACCGGGGAACACGCGGCACGGGAGGGAACGGAACAGCGGGCCTTCACCCGCCGACACGGCCTCGACGCTCCAGCCGCACGGAGGCCGGGAGAGGCAGCGCGCCATGCGTCTCGCTTATCGCCCGACCGTGAAGCCTGGATGACGACGGCGCGATATCCACCCCGAGTGCACGCGGCAGGCCACCGCGACGCGACGGCAGAGCACCGCCTGTCGCGTGCGCTCGCGGCCGACGGCCTTGCTGCCTTAGCGCCAGGCAGCGTGTCGCTCGGCCGCGAGAATGACGCTATGCTGCGGGTATCGGCGAAGTCGCCGCACGATTGATGCACGTCGACGCGCAACGGTGCGCGGCAATCCCGTGTACGGGGTCGGCCGCTGCCGCTGCGGACACCGGGCCGTTGCCCGCCTTGCAGGAGAGACCGATGCCCGTGCTGTTCATGCTCGCCATGGTCCTCACCGCCTCAGCGGCGCTCGCGCTCGCGCCACGCCCGGGCTGGTTCGTCGCTGACAGTGCCAAGAGCTACGCGACGCTTCTGGCCGACCTGAAGGCCGCGGTGGCGGCAGAGAAGATGGCGGTCGTCACGGAAGCCGGCCCGACGGAGGCCGCCGCTGCTCGCGGGGTCACCCTTCCCGGCAACCGCGTCGTCGGGGTGTTTCGCCCGGACTTCGCGATCAGGGCACTGCAGGCGAGCGAAGCCGCGATGATCGAGGCGCCGATCCGCTTTTACGTGACCGAGCGGCCCGACGGCCGCGCGACGCTGTCCTACAAGACGCCCTCGTTCGTCTTCGCCCCCTACGCGGCCGAGGGTGGCGCCGAGCTCGCAGCCGTCGCGGCGGAACTCGACGCGGTCTTCGCCGCGATCGCCGCGCGCGCCCTCCGGTAGCGCCGACGCGAACGTCATCGCACGGCCGCATTCGGGCCTGGCACGCCGACACCGCAACGGCGACGATTCGCGGGCGGGCGCGCCGCAGGGTTGCAGAATCTTCGCAGCGGCGTGTGTGTTTTTGGTCTGCCACCAGCGGTGGCCCTTGTGCCGGCGCTGCATCTCTGCAAGCTACCGTCAGGGGAAATCGACAAGCGACCTCATCGACATGTCCAGTAGCAACGCTGCCCGGCGTTCGCGCCGTCCCGCCGTCGAATGGCCGACGGTCGGGATCGCGGCCGTCATCTATGGTGCCTGGCTTCTTCTGACCGCCTTCTGGGAGGCGCTGCCGTTGTGGCTGCTGGTGCCGCTCGGGGCGTGGTTCGTCGCCTGGCAGTCGTCGCTGCAGCACGAGGCGATGCACGGCCACCCGACCTTGAGCCGCGCCGTCAACACGGCGCTCGCCTGGCCGCCGCTGTCGATCTGGCTGCCCTATCCCGTCTACCGGCTGCAGCATTTGCGCCATCACCGCGACGAGCACCTGACCGACCCGCTGGAAGACCCGGAATCCGCCTACTTCACGCCGGCGATGTGGGCGCGGCTGCCCTGGCCGCTGCGTCAGCTGATGCGCTTCAACATGACGCTCGTCGGCCGGCTCACCATCGGCCCGGCGATCATGATCGGCTTCTTCCTCGCCGACGAGGGCAAGCGCGTCATCGCGAACGAGCCCGGCCGGCGGGCGATCTGGGCGTGGCACTTGGTCGGCGTCGCCGCCGTCCTCGTCTGGGTGGTGGCGATCTGCGGCATGCCGCTGTGGCTCTATCTCGCCGGTTTCGTCTATGCCGGCACCGCCCTCACCCGGCTGCGCTCGTTTGCCGAGCACCGCTGGGCCGACCGGCCGGAAAAGCGGACGGCGATCGTCGAGAACGGCGGTCTGCTCGGGCTCCTCTACCTCAACAACAACCTGCACGTCCTCCACCACATCCGCCCGGCGGTCGCGTGGTACCGGCTGCCGGCGCTCTACCGCGCCTCGCGCGATCAGCTCGTCGCCCGCAATGGCGGGCTGGTGTACGACGGCTACCGTGACATCGCCCGCCGCTTTCTCGTCACCGAGCACGACGACCCGCTGCACCCCCGCGCCCGCTGATGTTTTCGTGCCGCCGGATGACGTCTCCGGTCGGCGGGCGGCCGCAGTCCGGTGAAGGTGGCTCGGCAATTTCTCCCCGCGCGGATCGGTTCGACCGGCAGCCGGTGGCCGGTGCACCGGCGCAGTGGAGGTGAACGGCTTGGGTGCAGATCGTCTTGCCAGCCTTGCCATGTACGCCTGGCCGCCGGTGGTCGATGCCGCCAATGACCAGTTCTGGGCCTTTCTTCGCGATCGGCTGCGCGACGAGGGCGTCGCCGGCGTGCCCGCGGCTCTCGACCGCAGCCTCGCTTACTCCGAACCCTGGCTCGACCCGCGTCTGTTGCTGGCGCAGACCTGCGGACTGCCGTTCACCGAGCGTCTGCAGGGCCGGGTCAATCTGGTGGCGACGCCGGTCTACGATTTTCCGGGCGGCGACGGGCCGATCCGGCGCAGCTTCGTCGTGGTCGGGGCGACATCGCCCTTCACCTCGGTGGAGGCTTTGCGCGGTGCACGGGCGGCCATCAACGACACCGACAGCAATTCCGGATTTAACCTGCTGAGGGCGCTCGTCGCGCCGCTCTCCCGGAACGGGCGGTTCTTCGCGTCGGTCACGGCGACGGGCGGCCACCACGCGAGCCTCGCCGCTGTCTGCGCCGGGCACGTCGATGTCGCCTCGATCGATAGCGTGGTGTTCGGGCTCGCGAAACAGCATGCGCCGGAGACCGTCGCCGGCGTGCGCGTGCTGGCCGAGACGCCCTCGTCACCGTGGCTGCCCTTCATCACCCGCGCCGATCCCACTGGGGGCGAGGTGGCGGCGCTGCGGCGGGCGCTGGCGGCGGCGATCGAGGCGCCGCAGTTGGCGGCGGCGCGGTCGGCACTCGGGCTGGTCGGGTTCGCCGTGCTGCAGGACGAGGATTACGACGTCATCCGCCGCTACGCCGCCGAGGCGGCGGCGCTCGGATACCACGAACTCGGCTGACGGCGGCAGGCGCTCGCAGTGTGGTGGGGGCGCTCAGTGCCGGTACGCCACCCCCGTCGCGATCCCCTCCGCCACGAGGTCCCCGATCAGCGGGGCGAGCTTGAAGCCGTGGCCGGAGCAGGCGGAGATCACCGAGGCCTTGGCGCCGACCGGTCCGACGACGAAGCTCTCGTCCTCCGTCACCGTGTAGAAGCAGGCCTTGCGCTCCAGGATCGTGTAGCGGTCGAAGCCGGTGAAGGCGAGATCGGCGGCGGACAGGAGCCGGGCCACGTCGGCGTCGGTCGCCGTCCGGTCGCCGTCGGCGTCGCCGGCGCGGGTGAAGGTGTGGTCGCCGACCTTCAGCCGCGTGCCCGGCCGCGGCGGCAGCGTGTAGGTGCCGCTCTCGAGCCCGAGGTCGAGGAAGATCGGCGCCGCCGCCCAGGCGGCCGCAAGCTCCGTCGGCGGCGCGAGGAACAGCACCGCCTGACGCGACGGCACGGCGCGGCCGCGGATCTCCGGCACCAGCCGGTCCGCCCACGCGCCGGCGGCGACGACGACCTGGTCGCCGGCGAAGACCTTGCCGCCGGCGACGGTGACCGTACCCGCCTCCGGGTCCACCGCCTCCACCTTAGACAGCGCGTGGAACACCACGCCCTTGGCGGCGAGATGCACGACGAGGTCGGTGAGGATGCGGATCGGGAACAGCACGCCGGCGCCGCCGAACTCGACGGCGCGCGTCAGGCCGCCGGTGTTGATCATCGGATAGCGCGCCGCGATCTCGGCGACCGGCACCTCCCGCCACGGCACGCCCATCGCCTCGAGATCGACGATCGATTCGGCGATCCACGGCGTCGGCTCGCGCTCCAGCACGATCGAGGGCAGCGGCGTCAGATGGCAGGCGCCGATGTCGGCCCAGAGCTGCTCATAGAGGCGGAAGCAGTCCGGCATCAGCCGGGCGTAGCGGTGCATCTCGCCGTAGGCATGGCGGGTGATGCGGTGCTCGTCGTGCGAGGTCGCCTTCGGGTTGGGGATCGGCCCCTGATCGAAGACCTCGACCGCGAAGCCGCGCCGCACCAGCCCCCAGGCGGTGGAGAGGCCGGCGATGCCGGCGCCGACGACGAGAACCTTGCCCTTGTGCATGCGGGACCTTCGACGCGAACGGAATGGAGACTGTGTGGCGGGCCGGCTCAGGCGGCCGCGGCGCGCGCGGCCGCGACCCAGCCCTTCTCCGCGGCCCAGTCGTCGGGCACGCCATCGAAGCGGTCGAGCCGGTACTTGTCGATGTCGGCGAAAGAGCAGCGTCCGTCAACGACGAGGTCGCGAATGGCGTGGCCGGTCGCCGGCGACAGCCCGAAGCCGACCGCCGACATCGTGCAGATTGTGAGGTTTTCGGGCGACGACAGCCGGTCGATCACCGGCCGGCCGTCGGGTGTGTTCTCGATCAGCCCGGCCCAGGAGCGGATGACGCGCACATGCGCCGCCTTCGGCAAAAGTTCGGCGAGGCGGCGCGCCAGGTGGGCGGCGAGCGGCGACGTCGGCCGCGACAGTGGCGCGCCGTCCGGCGGCAGGTCGATCCATTCGTGCGGTCCGCCGCCATAGGCGAGGTTGCCGCGCAGGGTCTGGCGGCCGTAGAGGCCGTTGCCGTCGACGCCGCCGTGCGGCATCAGCGGCAGCGGCTCGGTGACGATCATCTCGGCGCGGGCGACAGCGACCGGCAAGCGGACGCCGACGGTGGCGAGCAGCCGGCCGCTTTGCGGGCCCGCGGTGACGACGACGTGGTCGCACTCGATGAGGCCGGCGGCCGTCTCGACGCCGGTCACCTTGCCCGCGCGCTCGACGAGGCGGTGCACCGGCGTGTGCTGCAGGATGCGGCCGCCGAGGTCCTGGATCGCCCAGGCATAGGCCTGCACGGTGCGCTGCGGGTTGGCGTGGCCGCCGACCTTGAGGTGGATGCCGCCGAGCGCGCTGTCGCCCGCGAGCGGCACGCGGCGGCGCACCTCGTCGCCGTCGAGCGCCTCCCAGTCGTAGCCGTGGCGGCCGACCTCCTCGCCCATCCTGAGATAGGCGTTGAGGTGGTGCTCGGTGGTGGCGAAGATGATGCGTTCGCGGCGGTATTCGGTCGGGTAACCGAGGAGCTCGTCCATCAGCGGCCACAGCCGCTGCTCCTCGTGGAAGAGCGCACTGTTGTAGTGGGTGCAGCCGCCGCCGTTGCGGCCCGACGCCTCCCAGCCGACGATGCCCTTGTCGACGACGATGACGTCGACGCCCGAGCGGGCGAGCCACCAGGCCGCCGACAGGCCGCTGACGCCGCCGCCGACGACGACCACGGAGGCGCGCAGGGGAGCGTCCATTCGAGCATCCATCGGGCCGCTCACATGTGCATGGTGAATTCGATCAGTTCCTGCTCGCGCGGGGTGCCGATCGCATCATAGGGAACCCATTGGGTGGGAATGCCGAACCAGACGTCCCACTGCTCCTCGGAGGCGGCCGTCTCCGGTAGGGTGGCGAGCACGGCGAGCGGCAGTGGCCGCACAGGCGCGCGGTAGCCGGCGAGCGGGATGCCGGAGACCGACACGCCGGCGCCGATCGCCATCACCATCGCCACCTGCTCGCGGCAGCGCCGGCCCTGGCACGGGCCCATCGTCACGCGGGTGAGCCGCTTCATCTGGTCGTGGTTCGGGGTCCCCTCCCCGGCCATCGCCGACAGCGTCCGGCAGCGGTTCTCGGGGATGGGGGCGCCGAGATAGCGCGGCGGCTGCACGCCAACGAGTTCGGCGCGTGTCACCTCCTCGCAGGGGCAGACGAGCACGTCTGTGCCGCCGGTGGCGAGCAGCGCCTCCATCCAGCGGCGACGGTGCGGCAGTTGATCGTCGGCGTCGGTGGACGGTGGCGGAGCGGTGGACGCTGGTGTCCCCTCCAGTAAGGTGAGCCCACGCGCGGCGAGCACTGCGGCAGCGGCCCTTCGGCCGTGCACTGCCGCCTCCTCCGGCGTGGCGAGGCGGCGACCGACGCCGGCGCAGTCGCCGGCGACGAAAACCGACGGCAGCGAGGTCGAGACGCCGTCCGGGCTCGCCGGCACGTAGCCGCCGCGGGCGCCGTCGAGCACCACGCGTACGCCGGCGGCGTCGAGAAGGTCAATGACCGGCACGCGGCCGACGGCGAGGCAGAGGGTGTCGCAGGCGATCGTCTCGTCCGGCCGGTCCCCGTCGACGGCCGCGACGACGGCGCCGGCCACGCCGAACGGTCCGCGCACCGCCGAACGCACGACGCTGCCGGCAACGACGCGCACGCCCCGCGCATTGAGCGCGGCGATGCGCACCGGCTCACCGAGCGGCACCGGTGCCACCTCGATCAGCGCCGCCACGTCGAGGCCGCGGGCGAGCGCGCTTTCGGCCGCCGTCAGCGCGAGATCGTCGGAGCCGAGCACGACGAGGCGGCGGCCGTCGAAGGCCTCGTAGCGCTCCAGCAGCGCCGCCAGCGCGACGGCGCCGACGACGCCCGGCTGGTCGGCACCGTCGAAGGAATAGACGAGGTCGCGGGCGCCGCTCGCGACGACGAGCTGGTCGAAGCCGCAGAGCCACGCCGTCGCCACGTCGGCGAGCCCGACCACCGGCCCCGGCAGCGCGTGCAAGGCGTCGCCCTCGACGAAGACGCCCCAGGCGGCCGTGCCGAGCGCCACGTCGACGCCGAGCTCGAAGGCTTCGGTGAGGCCGGGATTGTTCGCCAGCATCTGCTCGAGCATCCGCTGCGGCGCACTGAGCGAGGCGTCGGCGCGGCCGCCGTAGAGAAGCGGCACGTCGAGGCCGACGAGGCCCGGCGCGACAGGGTTCTCGTCGACGAGCTTCACCGACAGCCCAGCGCGCGCCGCGTCCAGCGCCGCGGCGAGCCCGGCCGGGCCGGCGCCGATGACGACGACGTCGAAGCGCTCGCGCGGCAGCGCGAACTTGCCGACCTGTGAGCGGGGATCCTGTGCCGGCGTGTGGCCTGCGCCGTCGTCCATCAGACCTCCTCCAGCGCCGCGCCGAGGTCGGCGATCAGGTCGTCGACGTGCTCGATGCCGACCGACAGACGCAGCGTCGCGTCGTCGATGCCGGCGGCCTCCCGCCGCTCCTTCGGCACCGCGTAGTGGGTGGTGGTGGCGGGGTGGCAGATCAGCGTCTCGGTGCCGCCGAGGCTGACGGCCATGCGCAAGACACGGAGCGCGTCGAGCATCCGGAACGCCTCCGCCTCGCCGCCGCGGATGCGGAACGAGAAGGTCGAGCCGGCGCCCGAGCATTGCCGCTCGAAGGCGGCGCGGGCGCGGGTGCCGGCGGGCAGGAAGCCGAGATAGGTGACACTCGCCACCTTGGGATGGTCGCGCAGGAAGGTGGCGACGGCCAGGGCGTTGTCGGCCGCCCGCTCGGTGCGCAGGTGCATCGTCTCGAAGGAGCGCAGCAGCAGCCAGGACGTGTGCGCGTCGAGCGTCGAGCCGACGAGGGTGCGGAACATCTTCAGCCGCGCGATCACCGCCGCCGCGCCGCTGACGCCACCGGCGAGCAGGTCGCTGTGGCCGCCGGCATACTTCGTCAGCGACGTCATGCAGAGGTCGGCGCCGTGGGCGAGGGGGCTCTGCACGAACGGCCCGAGGAAGGTGTTGTCGACGCCGACGAGCGGGCGGCGACCCTGACGGCGGCCGATGTCGTCGGCGACGGCGGCGAGCAACGCGATGTCGGTGACGGCGGCGGTCGGGTTGGCCGGCGTCTCCGCCCAGACGAGGCCGACCGGCCCGGCTGCCAGCGCCGCGTCGGCGGCGGCCTCGATCGCGGCTCCATCGGTGCCGTCGGAGAAGCCGAAGGCGCGGATGCCGAAGCGCGGCAGTTCCTGGTGCACGAAGGCGTCGGTGCCGCCGTAGATCGGCCGGCCGTGCAACAGCGTGTCGCCCGGCGACAGTTGCGTCAGGAGCACCGCGGTGATCGCCGCCATGCCGCTGGCGAACGCCGCCGCCGCCTCGGCGCCGTCGAGGGCGGCGAGGCGCGCCTCAACCATGTCGAGGTTGGGGTGGCCGAGGCGGCCATAGATGTGGCCGCCAGCGCCATTGTCGACACCGTCGAAGAAGGCGACGTGCAGGTCCTTCGCCGCCTGCGCCGACGGGTAGACGAACGTCGACGTCAGGTAGGCTGGCGGCTTGGCAGCGCCGTTGGCGGTCGCCGGGTCATACCCATAGGCGACCGTCAGCGTCTCGCGACGCACCCTGTCATTGCGCCGGCTCATCACACCCGCCCACCGCTCGAGCCCGACGGCCCGCTTCCGACCAGAACGCTCACGCGACCTCGGCGACGCGCAAGGTGGGGCCGCCGACGCGCGTCCGCACGCGACTGACATACCAGTCGATGAAGCGCAGCACGAACGCCTCGCCCTCCGGCGAATAGGGACCCGGCCGATAGCCGCGGCCATTGACGCCGCGCTGGTTCATCTCGGCGAGGTCGCGGTCCTGGCGGTTGGTGACGTCCCAGGTCTCGATCAGCCGCGCCAGATCATAATCGACCCCCTCCACCGCATCGCCCCGCACCAGCCACTTGCCGACGACATGCGTCTCCTCCGGCCCGACCGGGTAGGCCGAGAAGCTGAAGACGTAGTCTCCGAGGCAGTGGGTGAAATTGTGCGGCTCGGTGGCGAACCGGAACGAGCCGGTGTCGCCGCCGTCGACGTCGAGAAGCGGCTTTGCCACCGCCGGCTTGCCGTCGCGCGACATCGAGATCATGCCGTCATTGAGCGGAAAGCGTGCGCATTGCCACCACGGGCCGTCGCGCGGGCCGACATCGAGACCGTTCGCCACCATGCGCTCGCAATAGGCGCGCTGCCGCTCGCCCTCTTCCTGGGCGAACTTCGGGGTGATGCCGACGGGGAAGGAGACGCCGAGCTCGGGGTGGCAGGCGGCGCAGTGATAGCACTCGCGGCCGTTCTCCATGACGAGCTTCCAGTTCGCCTTCTCGACGAGCGTCACCTCGTGCACGAGCTTCGTCTCGCGCAGCTTGAACGGCGCCAGCATCGGCTCGAGGTCGGCACGAAAGGCGGCGAAGTCCGGCGGCGTCTCGGCGATGCACACGTAGATCGCGCCGGCGACCGTCTCGACGTGGATCGGCAGCAGCGCATGGGCGGCCGGGTCGAAGTCGTCGCTCATCAGGCGCGCCCGCATCAGGCTGCCGTCGAGCTCGTAGGTCCACTGGTGATAGGGGCACGACAGCCGCGTCGCCTTGCCGTGGCCGTCCGGGCAGATCTGCGCGCCGCGATGGCGGCAGGAATTGAAGAAGCCACGGATCGTGCCGGCGCGGTCGCGCACGACGAGGATCGGCGTCCTCCCGATCGTCAAGGCGAGATAGGCGCCGGGCTTCGGCAGCTCGACCTCGAAGCCGACCATCAGCCAGCTCTCGCCGAAGATCGCCTCCACGTCGAAGGCATAGAACTCCGGGTCGTTGTAGAATTCCTGGGGCAGTGTGTGCCCCGGCCGCCACGTGTCGAGACTGTCCCTGATCCGCCGATCGTCGCGCATGCGAGGCCTCCGTCGCCTCCGTCAGCATCGCACGGGCGCTCCGCGCAGCGACAATGTTGATTACTCATGCTCCAATTCGAAAAAAGCAATTGAGGCAGCCGTGCGCAAACCTCATCATCCCATGCAAGAACAAGATGGTCTTTCATGAGGGTGACACACCAGAGCTGCGCCGGGCGCCACGTCGCCGGCCGGCCCAATGATCAGATCGAGGGGCGGGTGATCGACAGAAAGTGGCTGCCGCTCAATGCATTGCGCGCCTTCGAGGCGGTCGGCCGGCGGCTCAGCTTCACCGGCGGGGCGCAGTCGCTGCACGTTTCTCAGAGTGCGCTGAGCCGCCATGTCATCAGCCTCGAGCAGCTCATCGGCAAGCGCCTGATCGACCGCCGCGCGCAGGGCATCGCCCTCACCGAGGCCGGCGCCAAGCTGCTGCCGGTGCTGGAGAAGAGCTTCGACCGTATCGAGAAGGTGCTGGACGAGATCCGCAGCGAGGAGACCTCCGAGCGCGTCCTCAAGGTGCACATGCCGCCGACCTTCCTGCAGCGGGTCGGCATGCAGATGCTGCACGAGTTCCGCGGCGAGTATCCGAACGTCGCCATCGACGTGTCGAGCGCCTATGGCAACGGCCTGCCGGCGCGCGAGGTCGATGTCGCCGTCGTCTACGACAAGCCGACCGTCTCCGACGACATCCTCGACCTTCTGTGGATGGAGCGGGTCACGCCGGTCTGTTCGCCGGCGCTGGCCGCCCGCTTCGCCGGCCAACCGCTCGTCGACCTCCTCGCCGCGAGCGAACTGTTGCACGTCCGGGTGGAGGGCCAGTCACCGAGCCACCTCTGGGGCCAGTTCGCCCGTGTCGCCGGCCTGCGCGTCGACGCTTCGAAGGGCATCACCTTCGACACGCTCGCCCTCGCCGTCCAATATGCAAAACGCGGCCACGGCGTCGTACTCGCCGACATTGATCTCTTCATTGAGGAGATGAACGACGGCAGTCTCGGCGTGCCGGCCCGCGAGGTCGAGTACAAGGATGGATATGGCTACTTCCTCAGCTTGCACCCCGAGGATCTCGACGATCCACTGATCGCGCTGTTCCGGACGTGGGTGATTTCCCGGATCGCCGGTATTGACCGGGTCGGTTCGTCCGTTACCTTGAGCGAGGTGTCCAAACCGCGGCGCCGACGTGGCAGCGGGGCGGCATCGACGCCACGGGAGTAGCGACGGGGGAAGAGCGAATGCGCCGCTGGGCGTCCAGCGGCTTCCGGGACGTCCCGCGGGATGTCCTTCGATCACCGCCCCGACGGGGTGGGTCATTCGACAGCGGCGGCCAGCCGGCGCCAGCGTTTCGACGACGTGACCAACCAGAGTGGGAGCCCCGACCTCATGACCAGACTTCTCGCCTCGACGATCATCGCCGCAGGGCTCGCCGCCGGCGCGTCCTTCGCCGGCACCGCGCCCGCGCGTGCCGCCGACTGCGGCACCGTCACCATCGCCAACATGAACTGGGCCTCGGCCGAGGTCTTGGCCTGGATCGACCAGATCATCCTGTCGAAGGGCTACGGCTGCAATGCCGAGCTCGTGCCCGGCGACACCACGCCGACGCTCACCTCGATGATGGAGAAGGGCGAGCCGGACGTGGCGCCCGAGGCGTGGGTCAACGCCGCGCGCGAGCCGCTCGACAAGGCGGTCTCCGAGGGTCGGCTCTACTTCGCCTCGGAGGCACTGCCGGACGGCGGCGTCGAGGGCTGGTGGATCCCGAAATTCGTCGCCGAGGCGAACCCCGACATCAAGACGATCGACGACGCGCTGAAGCACCCGGAGCTGTTCCCGGCACCGGAGGACGCCTCCAAGGGCGCCGTCCACAACTGCCCGACCGGCTGGGCCTGCCAGATCCTCACCGCCAACTTCTTCAAGGCCTACGACGCCGCCGGCAAGGGCTTCGTCATGGTCGACACCGGCTCGGGCGCCGGGCTCGACGGTTCGATCGCCAAGGCCAACGAGCGCAAGCAGGGCTGGCTCGGTTACTACTGGGCGCCAACCGCCATTCTCGGCAAGTACGACATGGTCAAGCTGTCGATGGGCGACGGCGTCACCCACGATCCGGCCGAGTGGAACCGCTGCAACACCGTCCTCGACTGTCCCGACCCGAAGCCCAACGCCTGGTCTAAGTCTGAGATTTTCACCGTCGTGACGTCGCGCTTCAAGGACGCCGGCGGCCCGGCCTACGAATACCTGACGCGCCGCACGTGGAGCAACGACACCGTCAACAAGCTGCTCGCCTGGATGGTCGACAATCAGGCGACCGGCGAGCAGGGTGCCCTCCACTTCCTGAAGACGCAGCCGCAGACCTGGGAAAAGTGGGTGAGCCCGGAAGCGGCCGAGAAGATCAAGGCCTCCATCTGAGGCGGTTGACAGCGGAGGACGGTCACCCGTCCTCCGCTACCCGCGCATTCGGGCGAGCCGGCAGCCATCGGTAATCTGGCTGATCGACCGCGTCACACGTCCTCGCGGGGCAAAGAGACGGGAGCATGCCGATGGAGTGGTTCACCACCTTCCCGACGATGGACGACGCCCGCCTGACGGCTCTGAAGAAGGCCATCGACGAAGGCTTCCGCAGCTTCACCCGTGCCTATGGCGAGAGCTTCGAGATCGCCTTCGAACCGCTGAAGATCTTCATGATCTGGGTCGAGCGGCTGATGACGACGACCCCCTGGCCGATCATCCTGGTCGGCATCCTCGCCATCGCCTGGCTCGCCAGCCGCAGCCTGAAGATCGTCATCGGCTCGGCGCTGGCGCTGTTCGCCATCGGCTATTTCGGCATGTGGGACGACACCATGAAGACGATCGCGATGATCGTCGTGGCGACCCTCACCGCCCTCGTCATCGGCATCCCGATCGGCATCGTGATGTCGTTCTCCAAACGCATGCGCAGCGTCGTCATGCCGATCCTCGACGTCATGCAGACGATGCCGAGCTTCGTCTACCTCATCCCAGTGGTGATGCTGCTCGGCATCGGCAAGGTGCCGGGGCTGATCGCCGTCGTCATCTACGCGCTGCCGCCGGTGATCCGCCTCACCGACCTCGGCATCCGCCTCGTCGACGGCGACGTCATCGAGGCGGCCGACGCCTACGGTTCGTCGCGATGGCAGCGCCTCGTCAACGTTCAGCTGCCGCTGGCGCTGCCGACCATCATGGCCGGCGTCAACCAGACGATCATGATGGCGCTGTCGATGGTCGTCGTCGCCTCGATGATCGGCGTGCAGGGCCTCGGCCAGCCGGTGCTGAAGGCGATCGCCAACCAGTACTTCACCCTCGGCGTCTTCAACGGCTTCGCCATCGTCGGCATCGCCATCATCTTCGATCGCGTCAGCCAGGAGTTCGGCCGGCGGCTGCAGAAGCACCGGGAGATCGTGCATGGGCACTAGGCATGGGCACTAGGATCGACGGCATCAAGCTCCGGCACGTCTACAAGATCTTCGGTGCCGACCCGTCCGCCTACGTCGAGCGCGTCAAGGCGGGCATGACGAAGACGGAGCTGCTTGCGCACAACCACGTGCTCGGCCTGCGCGACATCTCGCTCGACATCCCGGGCGGGGCGATCCAGGTGGTGATGGGGCTGTCGGGCTCGGGCAAGTCGACGCTCATCCGCCACATCAACCGGCTGATCGAGCCGACCGCCGGCGAGGTGCTGGTCGACGACGTCGACGTCGTCAAGATGACGCCGCTGGAACTGCGCACTTTCCGGCGCACGCGCACGGCCATGGTGTTCCAGAAGTTCGGCCTGTTGCCACACTGGACGGTGCTCGACAACACGATGTTCGGCCTGAAGGTGCGCGGCACTGCGGCGGCCGAGCGCCGCGAGACGGCGATGCGCTGGATCGAGCGGGTGGGGCTCAAGGGCTTCGAGGAGAAGTACCCGAACCAGCTCTCCGGCGGCATGCAGCAGCGCGTCGGCCTCGCCCGCGCGCTCGCCAACGATGCGCCGATCCTGCTGATGGACGAGGCCTTCTCGGCGCTCGATCCGCTCATCCGCGTCGACATGCAGAGCGTGCTGCTCGATCTGCAGACGGAGATCCGCAAGACCATCGTCTTCATCACCCACGATCTCGACGAGGCACTCCGGCTCGGCGACCACATCGCCATCCTGCGCGACGGCGAGCTCGTGCAGAAGGGCACCGCCCAGGACATCGTGCTGACGCCGGCCGACGACTACGTCGCGAGCTTCGTCAAGGAGGTCAACCGCGGCCGGGTGATCCTGGTGGAATCGGTGATGACCGTCATCGCCGCCGGGGCGGCGGCCTCCGACAGCCTGCCGCGGGTGGCGGCGAACGACCCCATCGAGGTGGCGAGCAAGGTGATGTCCGACGCCGGCGCCCAGCAGGCGGTGGCCTGCTGCGAGCAGGGCCGACCGGTCGGCCTGGTGACGATGCGCGACGTCATCAACACGATGACGACGCCCGCCGCACGGCCCTCCATCGCCCGCCTGGCCGCCGCCGAGGCGATCGCAGACGTCGCCTGAAGGGCGCGGCGCCCACCGTCGGTCCGCCCTGCCCTTCGCGGCCGACGGAGCGCTGCCGCAGGTACGGGCTTGCAGAAGGTACGGGCTTGCAGAAGGTGCGGGGCTTGCAGAAGGTGCGGGCTTGCGGACCGTCAGCCCGCCGGCTTGGCCACGATCGGCGCGACCGGGCCGCCCGCCGCCTTCCAGGCGCCGAAGCCACCGGCGAGGTGGCCGACGTTCTCCATCCCCATGTCCTGCACCGTCTTGGTCGCCAGCGCCGAGCGCCAACCACTGGCGCAGAAGAAGACGAAGCGCTTCGGCTCCGCGAACACCGGCTTGGCGTAGGGGCTGTCGGGATCGACCCAGAACTCCAGCATGCCGCGCGGGCACGAGAAGGCCCCCGGGATGCTGCCGTCGCGTTCCCGCTCGCGCGGGTCGCGCAGGTCGACGAACACGACGTCATCGTTGCCATGCAGGGACAGCGCCTCGGTCGGCTCGACCGCGGTGACCTCGGCCCCGGCTTCCGCGAGCAGCTGCTTGTAGCCCTTCTTCATTGTCTGGATCCTCCCGGTCAGGCCGCGGCCAGCCTATCCCTCCAGGTTCGGCCGCGACAGGGGCGATGATCCCGCGATGCGGTGCGGGGGTGCGCGACCGGGGTGAGCGCGACCGGCGGAACGACCGCACCGTTCCGATCGTTTGTTTGTGCAAACGTCGCCGCCCGATCGAGGATCAGCACCATGACCCCGCAGTCCAATCTGCCGCCCGTTCCCAATCCGACGCCCGGTCCAGTCGACCCGTCCGATCCCCTCGGCCCGCCGATCCCGCCGATCAGCGAGCCCGAGCCGGACGATCCCACCGACGTGCCGCCGCTGCCGAACCCGGACGAGCAGAACCCACCGATGCTCGCCCTGGCGCGGTGAGACCGACGAACAGAGCCCTGTTCCGGGTCGCTTCCAGCGACCGCTTCACCGACGCCGGACGGAACGGGCAATCGCCGTGCCGCTGGCGCGCGCTGACACCCTTCGGCGAGCCGGATGCGCCGTATCCGCTGGCGCCCGGCATCGCGCGGCGAACGACCGCCGATCACCGTGGCGTTGACCTGCCGCCACCCGAGGGCCGGACGTCGCCGCCGCTCTGACGCACTGCGGCTTTCACCGCAAGAGCCTCCGGTCCTATCCGGTATCGACGCGCCTGCCGTTTGCCGTCAGGATCATGCTCAGGAGCTCGGGAGAAGGCGCCGCACACAATCGTCCGACCCCGCCGGACAAACCGGCGGAGGGAAGCCGGGTCGATGGTCGCCTTGCGCTCCAGCAAGGGGCAAGAATGATGAAGATGGGACTTTCGAGGCTGCCGCGGGCCGCCATGCTCGGCCTCGCGGCCGTGGCGACGATCGCCGCGCTCGGGCCGGTGCAGCCGGCCGCCGCCCAGACGATCGGCTATGCCGAGGCGATCGACATCCTCGCCGACAGCTGCGGCGAAGACATCCTCAAGCACTGCAAGGGCATCAATCTCGGTGCCGGTCGCGTCGAGGGCTGTCTCGAGCAGAACCCGAAGGTGTCGCAGACCTGCAAGGTCGACCTCGTGCGTGTGCAGGGGCTGCTCGCTGCCCGCGCTGCCGCCCAGGCCGCCGTCGGCGAGATCTGCAACCGCGACGCCCAGCAGTTCTGCAAGCTGACCAAGCCCGGCAAGGGCAACATCCTCAACTGCCTGCTGAAGGCTGCTCCGAGCGTGGGCGCCAACTGCAACGCGGCGATCGACGCCGCCGGCTATCGCTGAACCGCGCCCGGCAGAGAGAGAAACACCCATGTCTTCGCGAATCCTGACCGTGCTCGCCGCGGTGGCGCTGCTGTCGCTCCCTGCGGGCGCCCAGACCAAGCTCGACCGCAACGAGATCATCAACAGCCTGTCGGGGCTGCCCGCATCCGGCCACGGCGTCACCGCCGCGCTGCTGCGCCAGCAGGCCCTCGACAACATCGCCCAATATCCCGGCGACAACGCCACCACGGCGCTGCCGCTCGCCGCCCAGCTCGCCAAGCTGCGCCAGTTCAATGTCGAGATCGTCTTCGACTTCGATTCCGCGACGATCCGGCCGGAGTCCTATGAGACGATCGGGCTGATGGCCGACGCGCTCCACCACCCCTACCTGCTGCAATATCGCTTCCTGGTCATCGGCCACACCGATGCCAAGGGCGACCGCAAGTACAACCTCGAGCTCAGTCAGAAGCGGGCGGATTCGATCCGCGAGGCGCTCACCACGACGTTCCGCGTCGATCCGGCGAGGCTCGATGCGGTCGGCCTCGGCGAGGAGCAGCTGCGCGATCCGGCCGACCCCTACGCGCAGGTGAACCGTCGGGTGCAGCTCATCAACATCGGCGACTGAGCGGCCGACGGCCGTGCCTGGACGGGCTCGTCCATCGGCGCGGCATCGCGGGCTCTGCACCCCCGACGTGATCAGGCGACGCCGTCTCTGGCGGACGGCGCCGCTTGCGGTATCCTGACGGCCCGTCCGGAGCCGTTCCGATGATCCGTGGTCTCGTCGTGTTGCTCGTCTGTCAGCTCGTCGGCGAGGCGGCGGTGCGCGCCGCCGGACTGCCGCTGCCGGGGCCCGTGCTCGGGCTGGTGCTGCTGCTCGCCGTCTTCGCCCTCGTCCGGGCTCGCGCCGGTCCCGGCGGAGCGGCCGCCGCCGCGCTCGACGATACGGAACTCACCGCCGACCGCATCCTCGCCGTGCTCGGCCTGCTGTTCGTGCCGGCGGGCGTCGGCGTCGTCACTGAGCTCGACCTGTTCGCCCACCACGGCTTCGCCCTCGCCGCCGCGCTCGCCGTCTCGGTGGTGGCGACGCTGCTCGTCACCGTTTTCACCTACCTCGCGGTCAAGCGGCTGCTGCCGGCCACCGCCTCCGATCCGGCGGCGGAGCGCAGCAATGGTTGAATCCCCGTTCGATCTCTGGGCCTATCTGTCGACCACGCCGCTGCTGTGGCTGACGGTGACGCTCACCGTCTGGGTCGGTGCCGACCGCCTCGCCGGCTGGAGCGGCCACCATCCGCTCGCCAACCCGGTGCTGGTGTCGATCCTCGTCGTCGCTATCGTGCTGACGCTCACCGCCACGCCCTATGCCGCCTATTTCGAGGGCGCGCAGTTCGTGCATTTCCTGCTCGGGCCGGCGACCGTTGCACTGGCCGTGCCGCTGTACCGGGCGCGCGCACGCATCCGGCTGAGCCTGCTGCCGATCACCGTCGCCCTCCTCGCCGGATCGCTGACCGCCATCCTGTCTGCGGTCGGCGTCGGTCTCGCACTCGGGCTGCCGCATGAGGCGCTGGTGGCGCTGGCGCCGAAGTCGGCGACGGCGCCGGTGGCGATGGGCATCGCCGAGGCGCTCGGCGGCGACCCGGCGCTGACCGCCGTGCTCGTCATCCTCACCGGCATCCTGGGGGCGATCATCGTGACGCCGCTGATGAACCGGCTCGGCATCCGTGACTATGCGGCGCGTGGCTTCGCCGTCGGCCTCGCCTCACACGGCATCGGTACCGCCCGCGCCTTCTCCGTCGACAATCTCGCCGGCACCTTCGCCGGCATCGCGATGGCGATGAACGCGGTGGCGACGGCGCTTCTCGCGCCGCTGGTGATCCGCGCCCTCGGCCTGTGAGATGATGCCGCCATGAACAATTCGACCGATTCGGCCGATCGCGACGCCGCCAACCGCCGCCGTGCAGCCGCCTATTGGGACCGGCCCGCCCCGGTCCCCAAGCGCGCCCGCTGGTGGGCGTGGCCGCGCATCGTCGCCCATCAGAACGCGCTCATCTGCGGCGAGCCGTTGCCCGCCTGGGGCGCCGGCCTCGTGCGCGAGATCGAGCGGCGCTGGCCCGGCCGCCGCTTCCGCCGGGCGGTCTCTGTCGGCTGCGGCAACGGCGCCAAGGAGCTCGAGCTGCTGCGCAGCGGCCTCGTCCAGCAGTTCGACCTCTACGAGATCAGCGAGGCGCGGATCCGCCACGGCCAGAAGCTGCTTGCCAAGGCCGGCCTCACCGACCGCGTCACCTGGCACACCCACGACGGCGTCGCGGCGCTGGAACTCGGCGCGCGCTATGACCTCGTCACCTGGGACAACGGCCTGCATCACATGCCCGACACCGCCCGCGCGGTGGCCGCCAGCGTCACGGCGCTGCGGCCGGACGGCGTCTTCCTGATGAACGACTTTGTCGGCCCCAACCACTTCCAGTGGAGCCAGCGCACCCTCGCCTACACCACTGCCGTGCGCCACCGTCTCCCCGAGGTGTTGCTGCGCGACCCAGCCGACCCGTCGCGACGGCTGGCGGTGACCTTCACTCGCCCGGACCGTGCGGCGATGATCGCCCTCGACCCGAGCGAGGCGGCCTCCAGCGAGGCGATCCTGCCGGCGATCCGGCAGCATCTGCCGAACGCCCGCATCTGGATGCTCGGCGGCGCGATCTACCATCTGGCCCTCAACGACGTGCTCGCCAATCTCGACCCCGAGCGCGATGCGCCGCTATTGGAATCGCTGCTCTTGCTCGACCTCGCGCTGGCGGAGCTCGGCGAGAACCAGTACGCCGCCTGCCTCGCCAGCGTCCCGTGACGCCTGCGCCGCCACCCTCACCATCACCTTGTCGTCACGATTCAACGCCACCTTGCCGCGTGGTCGCGAGCCCCTGTAGGGTCCGCGGCGGAGCTGGGCTCTAAGGTGCAGTCATCCGCCGGCACGGCCGGCGAATTTTAGGGGATCTCCATGGTACCTGTCGTTGCGTCGACCACCCTCGAGCGCCTGCATGTTCAGGGCGCCAAGGACAAGACCGTCAACTGGAAGGGCTCCTTCGCGTCCTGCGGCGGCAACGGCGCCGTTGCCTCGTCGACGATCGTCTACGAGATCGAGCCCGGTGATCATCTCGGCTGGCACACGGATGCCACCGAGGAGACCCAGTACATCATCGCCGGCACCGGTACGCTCTCGATGGAGGACGGCCACCACGCCGTCGGCCCCGGCAGCGTCTTCGTGCTGCCGGCCAACATCCGGCACGACCTCGCCAACACCGGCACCGAGACGCTGCGAGCCGTCGCCTTCTTCTCGGCGGCGATGTTCACGCAGACCTTCGACGAAGTGATGATGCCGCCGAACACCCACGTGCTCGGCACGCCGAACCGTAACGGCTGATCTCTTCGAGGCTCGATCCGCCGGCGTCCGGCCTCCCAAGGCCCGGGCGCCGGCGTCGCTGCCTCCGACGTCAGGCAGCGCCGACCTTGAAGATGCGCTTCTTTCCCTGCTTCACCGGCACCACGACGTTGATGCGGCTCGGCCCATTGCGCAGCTCCGCGGTGGTCGCGGCGAGCAGGCGGCGCCGCATCCCCGCCAGCGCTGCATCCGCCTGCATCGCCGTCTCGAGCTCGGCGAAATCCGTGCCGGCGTGTTTTTCGCGCAGCGCCCGGTTGGTCTCCTGGGTGAGTTGGGCGCGACGCACGGCGCCGAAGCTGCGCGACTTGGCGTGGAACACGTAGGTGTCGGCGGCGACGAGCAAGCGGTGGCCCGCCGCGCGCAGCCGCAGGCAGAGATCCGTCTCCTCGCCATAGCCGTGCGGGAAGTTCTCGTCGTCGAGCCAGCCGAGCTCGGCGATCAGGCCCCGCCGGAAGATGCCGCAGAAGCCGTTCAGGAGCGGGAACGACACGGTGAGCCCGTCGGCCACCCGCTCGGCGAGTTCGGCATAGCTGTCGATCGTCCAGCCGACCGGTACGGCGTTGACCGCCCAGTCGCCGGATCGCGTCTTCACCTTCGGCACTGATTGCCAGCTGGCGGCGTTCGAGACCGGCCCCACGCCGGCGACGTCGGGGGCCGAGACGAGGGCGGCGTGCAGCTTGTCGAGCCAGCCGGCCGTCACCACCACATCGCTGTTGAGGATGACGACGGCATCGGCGACGCAGCTCTGCAGCCCGATGTTGACGGCGCGCGTGTAGCCGAGGTTGCCGGGATTGGCGATTGCCCGGATGCGCGGATCGGCGGCCCGGAAGGCGGCGATGCGGCCACGCGTGGCGGCCCCGGAGCCGTCGTCGACGAGCACGAGTTCGAACGGCGAATGGGTGTGGCGCACCACCGATTCGACCAGCGCATTGAGATCGCGCACCGCCTCATGGACCGGCACGACGATCTGCACGAACGGCGTCGTCGTCGCCGCCGGCACCTGCGCCCGTGGCACCGCGGCGACGCCACCGCCGGGAAGCCGCGTCGGATTGCGCGCCACGACGCCGTCGCGCCACAGGCCGGAGAGCTGCAGCGCCTCGACCTGGTCGTGGATCGCCTTGTCCTCGAAGCTGCCACTGGCGGCCGCCGGCGCCGCTGAGAAGCTCGAGCGCGTCGTTACCTGCGGCGCAAACACCACGCACTCGCCGAGGCCGCCGAGCTCGAAGCACAGCACCAGTTCGGCGCCGGCCTCGATCGGCCCGCGGAAGCGTTCGGGGATCGCCACCGGCACCGCATGCAGCCGGACGACGCCGGAGCCGTAGATGCGCTTGCGGACGGTGGCGATCTTCTCGATGTGGTTGCCGTCGCGCACCAGCCCGAGGAAGAGCTCGGTGACGCCGATCGGCGAGGATTCCACCGTCCGGCGCAACAGCAGCCCGACGTCGACGAACAGCCAGTCGCCGGGGATCTCGGTGAGCCGGATGCGCCCGAAGACGCGCAGATGGCCACCGGAATGGCGCCGTCGCACCCGCACCGCCAGGGCATATTGGTCGTCGGCGAGCGCCAGTCCGTGCGGCCGCTCCGCCCGTACCATCGCCCGCACCGGCGAAGCGCCGCGATAATCGAACCACCAACCTGCCGCCGTCTCGCAGGGAAGCTGCCTCGGCACCACCGTCAGCCCGTGCGGCCAGGATCGGAAGTCGGCGTTGTAGACACGGTTCTTCGGCGGCGGCGGCTCGACCGAGCGGTCGCGCGCCGCCGTCGGCGCGATGTGGACCGGCGAGCCCGGCAGCGGGTCGCCATCGACGATGCGCGCCTCGACCAGATGGCCACCGCCGTCGAGACACTCGTCCGGCAGGGGCACGACGAAGCCGCAGGCGGCGTCCTGCAGCTGTGGCGAGACGAGGTCGCGGCGGAACTGGTCGGCCGCCACCACGATGATGGCGGTGCCGTCGACGAGGATCTCCACCTCGAGCTTGCGGCCGGCCGGCATCATCGTCGCCCAGCCGGTCAACATGCCGGTCGGCGCCAGCCCTTCGAAGTGCCCGATCACCGTCATGAAGTCGCGCCTGTCCCCGTTTCCCGCCGCAAGGCCCCTGCCCCGCCGGCGGGTGACCGCACCCCCGCGGCCGCCCGCAGCTTCGGGGAGCGCCGGAGCGAAGGCAAGAGCCGCCGCACATCAGCCCTAACGCGCGAGGTGCCTGCCGATTCATCATGCCGTGAAGTGCGGCCCCCGGCCCCTTCCGCCACCCCCGGTCCTCGCACTATCATGCAACCCCGCCACCCCAGGGGTCCGCCGATGACGTCGCCTCTCCGCCCGCGCGCTTGCCTCAGCCGATGACCGTCGCGGCGGAGAAGATCATGTTCGTGCTGCCGGTGTCCGGCGGCAGCGGCGGCGCCAACTCGGTGTTCCAGGAGGCCGATGCGATCCTGCGCTTCGGCGTGCCGGTGCTGATCGCCGCCAACAGCGGCAACGTCATGGGCCTGCGCGAATCCTACCGCGAGTTCCAGGCGCTGGCCGGCGCCATCGTCGGCTTCGACGGCCCCGAGGGCCTCGCGGCGCTTGCCCGCCAGCACGACGTGACGACGCTGGTGGCGACGACCAACCAGTCCGTCCACACCGTCGTCGTCGCCCGCCGCGAGCACCTGGCCGAGCGTGACGTCCGCATCGCCTATTATGTGCAGGACTACGAGCCGCTGTTCTACCCCTACGGCAGCGCCGAGTGGAACGGCGCCCGTGCCTCCTATGCGGCCGATCCCGACCTCATCTTGTTCGCCAAGACGCACTGGCTGCAGGAGGTGGTCGAGGCCAACCACGGCGTTACCGTCCACAAGGTCGAGGCGAGCATCGACCACGGCGAGTTCTTCCCCGACTTTGCCGTGCGCGCCGATGCGGCCCGGCCGCTGACGATCGCCGCGATGGTGCGGCCGTCGACGCCGCGCCGCGCGCCCCGTCGCACCGCCCGCATCCTCTCGACCCTCGCCCACGAATTCGAGGGCAAGGTGCGCTGCGTCTCCTTCGGCTGCGAATGGCAGGACGTCTTCCGCCACGGTCTGGTGCTGACCGGCGTCGACCACCGCGGCCGCCTCAGCCGGGCGGCGACGGCCCGCCTGCTGCGCGGCGTCGACCTCTTTCTCGACCTGTCGGACTATCAGGCGTTCGGACGCACCGCGCTCGAGGGCATGTCGTGCGGGGCGGTGCCGGTGGTGCCGATCCACGGCGGCGCCGGCGAGTTCGCCATCGACGGCGACAACTCCTTCCTGGTCGATACCCGCCATGACGAGGCGATCCTCGCCGCCGTGCGCGGCTTCATCGCACTGCCCGACCGCGAACGCCGCGCCATGGCGCTCGCCGCCGTCGACACCGGCTACCGTTACACGCCGGAGCGCGCCGCGCTGTCGGAGCTTAGGCTGCTGTCGACGGGCTTCGCCGCCGCCTGAGGCGCACCGCCCTCGAGCGCGCGGCCTCTACGCGCAACGCCTCACGCGCACGGCGCCTCACTCGCACGGCTTCGCGTCGAGGTACTCGATCGCCGTCAGCTTGCCGAGGATGGTGAAGTCGCCATAGTCGAGCTCGAGCTTGCGGGTGACGCCGTTGGCATAGACGAGGAACGACAGCTCATACATCGGCGTCTGCTCGGCGCGGTCGCCGCCCATCTCGAAATAGGACAGCCGCACCGGCCAGCGCGCGCCCGCCGCGAGCGTCTCCACCGCCTTCGTGTCGTCCAGTCCCGCCTCGTCGGCGCCGGCCGCCGGCCGGCCGATGACGGCGGTGGTGGCGAACACCTTCTCGCCCTTCTCCGAGCCGTCATAGAGGTCGGCCTGCATGATGGTGCCGCCGGCCTCGGCCGCCTCGATCACCTTGACGAGATGCTGGGTCGGGAACAGCGGGCCGCTCGCGAACGTCTCCTGTTTCAGCGCCGGCTTGGCGAGGTCGACGATCACCTCATCGCCGTCGCGGGTGGCGACGCCCTTCGATTCCGCCGAGAGCTTCCGGTCGATATAGCTCTGGGTGACGAACTGGAAGATGTCGCCCGTCGCGTCCTCGTAGCTCGTCGTCCGCAGGTCGGTGAGGCGCGAGCCACCATCCTGGTCGTCGATGCGCGAGACGAAGCGGAAGTTCGTCGTGAAGCCCTCGCAGGCCGAGCCGGTGAACTCGGTGACGATGCGCCCCGACACCGCGGCGATGGTGCCATTCTCGTCGCGCTCGCCGAGCGACATGTCGTAGACCGCACGGTGCGGCTGCAGGCCCGCGGCGATCTTCGAGACGGGCGTGGTCGCGGCGGCGGCGGGCAGCGCGGCGACGAGCACGGCGCCGGCGATGAGGGTCGCGAGCGGACGCGGAGACGGCATCGGGAACCCTCCAGAAGGACGCGCCGGCCCCGCACCCGAGGAAGGCGGGCGCGGCGTTGCGGCGGCGGGCAAATTCGGCCATGAGGGTGGCACGCCGCCGACCTGGCGGACAAGCAGGCTCGCAAGGGACGAGGACGAGATCATGGCCGAAACCGTCGAAGATCGCCTGAAGGCGCTGGGGCTGACGCTGCCGGAGGCCGTCGCGCCGGTCGCCAACTATGTTCCCGCGGTGCTGGCCGGCTCGCTCCTGCACGTCTCCGGCCAGCTGCCGATGGAAAACGGCAAGCCGAAGCTCGTCGGCACGCTTGGCGCCGGCGTCTCGGTGGAGGACGCGGCGGCCTGCGCCTGCGTCTGCGCCCTGCACGTGCTCGCCCAGGTGAAGGCGACGGTCGGCGACCTCGCCAAGGTGAAGCGGCTCGTCAAGGTCGTCGGCTTCGTCGCCTCCGCCCCCGGCTTCACCGACCAGCCGAAGGTCGTCAACGGCGCCTCCGACCTGTTCGTCGCCGCCCTCGGCGACGCCGGCCGCCACGCCCGCTCGTCCGTCGGCGTCGCCGCCCTGCCGCTCGGCGTGCCGGTCGAGGTCGAGGCGATCTTCGAGATCGCCTGACCGGGCGAACGGGCGCTGCAGGACCGCGCCCGAAATCCCAAATTGGCTTGGCGCGGCGGGACCGCGCCGATATCGGACGACGGCTGCGGCGAGATCGCCGCGGCCGGGGGCGCGGTGACACGGCGGGCGTGTCACGGGAGACGCGGCGATGGCGGCACCTTCCTGGCTGACGGCGCGGCCGGTCGCCCACCGCGGCCTGCATACGGCCCAGCGCGGCATCGTCGAGAACACGCTGCCGGCAGCACTCGCCGCCGTCGAGCACGGATTCTCGATCGAGGTCGACCTGCAGCTGTCACGCGACGGCGAAGTCATCGTCTTCCACGACGACACGCTGGAGCGCCTGACGACCGGCACCGGCCGCGTCGCCGCGCGCACCGCCGCCGAATTGGCCGACATCCCCTTCAAGGTCGGCACCGCCCGCATCCCGACGCTGGCCGAGCTGCTCGACACCGTCGCCGGCCGCGTGCCGCTGGTGCTCGAGCTGAAATCGCAATGGGTGCGCGATCCCGGCACGCGCCTCATCGCCGGCGTCGTCGCCGAACTCGCGGCCTATGACGGCCCGGTGGCGGCGATGTCCTTCGACCCAGACCTCGTCGAGGGCCTGCGCCACGCCATGCCGGGCCTGACGCGCGGCATCGTCGCCGACATCGCCACCGACCCGCACGAGTACGGCCGGCTGACGACGATGGAGCGCTTCGCGCTCCGCCACCTCCTGCACGCCCCGCGCTCGCGGCCGGACTTCGTCGCCTACGATGTCCACGCCCTGCCGATGCCGGGGCCGGCGCTGCTCCGCCGCGTCTTCGGCAAGCCGCTGCTGACGTGGACGGTGCGGACGCCGGACGAACTCGCCCACGCCCGCACCTACGCCGACCAGATCATCTTCGAGGGCTTCGTGCCGGAGTGAAGGGGGTAGGCGGCGGCCCCGCCCTCACCCGCCCTCCAGCAGGCGCTGGTGGTCGAGGCGGCGGCGGGTGGCGTCTTCGCCGAGGCCGAGGCCGACGAGGACGCGGCCGGCGAGTTGCAGGCTCGCTTCGGTGGCGAGCGGCACGGCGACCGTCGCGCCGGCGGCGGTGAGGCGGGCGGCGTGGGCGGCGTCGCGGGCCCGCGCATAGATCGGGATCGCCGGCCAGGCGCCGTGCACGGCGGCGACGATGCGCTCCGCCGAGGCCGGGTCGTCGAGCGTCACCACCACCGCCCCCGCCCGCTCGACATGGGCGCGCACCAGCATTTCGAGCCGCGACGCGTCGCCGAAGAACACCGGCAGGCCGCTCGCGCGTTCGCGGGCGACGGCGGCAGCGTCATTGTCGAGCGCCAGGAACGGCAGCGCCTCGGCCTGCAGGGTCGCGGCGACGAGGCCGCCGACGCGGCCGAAGCCGGCGATGACGACGTGGCCGTCGATTGTCGCCACCGCGGCGAGATCGCCCTCGGCGGCGGCCGTCGTGTCGCGGTGTGCCAGTCGGGCAGCGAGCCGTGCGGCGGCGGCGGCGACGAGCGGCGTCACCAGCATCGTCAGCCCGGTGACGATCAGCATGTACTGGCCGACGTCGGCCGGCAAAAGCGCGAGGCTCATCGCCAGCCCGACGACGATGAAGGCGAACTCGCCGCCCTGGCCGAGCAGCAACCCCGTCTCCAGCGCGACGGGACGCGGCACGCCGAAGGCGAGGCAGAGGCCGGCCGTGATCGCCGACTTGAGGACGAACAGCCCGACGACCGCGACGGCGATCCAGACGGGCTCGTCGGCGACGACGCGCCAGTCGATCCCCATGCCGACCGACATGAAGAACAGCCCGAGCATCAGCCCCTTGAAGGGCTCGATGTCGACCTCGATCTCGTGGCGGAATTCCGTTTCGGCGAGCAGCAGGCCGGCCAGGAAGGCGCCGAGCGGCATCGACAGCCCGGCGAGCCCGGTGATCGTGGCGAGGCCGACGACGGCGAGCAGCACCGCCGCCATGAACATCTCCGGGCTGCGCGCCTGGGCGACGAGGCGCAGCACCGGACGCAGCAACAGCCGGCCGGCGAGATAGATCGCGCCGATCGTCAGTACCGCCTTGCCGAGCGCCAGCGCGAGCTCGGTGCCGATGTCGCCCTGCACCTTCGCCCCGAGCACGCCGACGACGAACAGGATCGGCACGACGGCGAGATCCTGCATGAGCAGGATCGAGAAGCTCGCGCGGCCGAGCGGCGTCGACAGCCGCCGGCTCTTCATCAGGATCTGCATGACGATCGCCGTCGACGACAGCGCCAGGCAGGCGCCCAGCACGATCGAGGCCGGCGCAGAGTTGCCGAACCCCCAGGCGACGGCGCCGATGATCGTGCCGGTGATCAACACCTGCAGGCTGCCGAGCCCGAAGACCAGCCGCCGCATCGCCCACAGCCGGTCGAGCGACAGCTCGAGCCCGATGGTGAACAGCAGGAACAGCACGCCGAGCTCGGCGAGCGCCTGCATGCCGGCGAGATCGGTGATCACCACCGTGGCGAGCGGCGGATAGGCGGACGCCCACAGGCCGAGACCGAACGGCCCGATCAGGCCGCCGACGATCAGGTAGCCGAGCACCGGGCTGACGCGCAGGCGATGCAGGAGCGGCACGACCACGCCGGCGGCGACCAGGAAGATGATCGCCTCGCGCAGGTAGGGGATGCCGCCGCCGTGTTCTTCCACGCGTGCACGCCCCTTCGGCACTGATTCCCGCGCCCGCACGATGGGCCAGCAAGCGGTGCCATCGCAAGGCGGCGTGACGGCGGCGTTTGCGACGCCGGTCACCCACTCGACAGCGGCGCCCGCGACCCTAAACTCATCAATGGCGTCTCCGCGCCCCTCCCCGCTGGCCGCATCGCCTTGTCCCGCACGACCGTGCGAACCACCGTGGTCCGATGACGTCACCCGAGACCCGCGACACCGTCCACCTCAGCATCGCCGCGGCGATGGCCGATATCGACAAGACGGCGTGGGACGCCGTCGCCAACCCGGGCTGGACGGTCGGTCCCGGCGGCGCCATCGCCGCGGACGACACGGCGAGCGAGCCGTTCAACCCGTTCGTCTGCCACGACTTCCTGGCGATCCTGGAGGAGGCTGGTACGGTCTCGGCGCGCACCGGCTGGATGCCGCGCCACCTCTTGCTGGACGGGCCGGACGGCAGCCTCGCCGGGGCGGTACCGGCCTATCTGAAGAGCCACTCCCAGGGCGAGTTCGTCTTCGACCACGGCTGGGCGGACGCCTATGAGCGCGCCGGCGGGCGCTATTATCCGAAGCTGCAGGTCTCCGTGCCGTTCACCCCGGCGACCGGGCCGCGGCTGCTCGCCCGCCCGGGCCCCGGCCGCGATGCGGTGCGCGCCGCGCTGGCCGAGGGCATCGTCGCGCTCACCCGCGAGACCGGCGCCTCCTCCGCCCACGTCACCTTCCCGACCGAGGCGGAATGGCGGCTGCTCGCCGAGCGCGGCTTCCTGCCGCGCACCGATCGGCAGTTCCACTGGTTCAACGAGGACTTTGACAGCTTCGACGACTTCCTCGCCACCTTCGCCTCGCGCAAGCGCAAGCAGGTGAAGCGCGAGCGCCGCGAGGCGGTGGCGGCGGGCATCGAGATCGAGCGCCTCAGCGGCGCGGCGCTGACGGAGGCGCACTGGGACGCCTTCTTCAAGTTCTACACCGACACCGGCGCCCGCAAGTGGGGCCGGCCCTATCTCAACCGCCGCTTCTTCTCGCTGCTCGGCGAGCGTCTCGGCGAGCGGGTGGTGCTGGTGCTGGCGCAACGCGAGGGCCGGACGATCGCCGGCGCCCTCAACATCGCCGGTTCCGACACGCTCTACGGCCGCTACTGGGGCGCGCTCGAGGAGCACCCCTTTCTGCATTTCGAGGTCTGCTACCACCAGGCCGTCGAGCACGCGATCGCCCACGGCCTCGCCCGCGTCGAGGCCGGCGCCCAGGGCGAGCACAAGCTCGCCCGTGGCTACCGCGCCGTGCCCACCTACTCCGCCCATCACATCGCCCACCGCGGCCTGCGCGACGCGGTGGCGAACTACCTCGAGCGCGAACGCGCGATGGTGGCGGCGGAAACGGAGTATCTCGCCGAACACGCGCCGTTCAGGAAAGGCGGCGACGAGGAGGCTTGAGCAGCCGCGCCGCGTGTCGCCGGGAGCACCCCTCGTAGCCACCGCCCCGAGGTCTCGAGATCGCGCGGTGTCTGGTTGGCGCCGGCTCGCTCCCAAGCCATCGCCGTGGCCGCCTCGAACGGTGATCCCTGAGAAACACGGATGCGCGGCCAACGTGGAGACGGTGGTCAAACGAGGTCGAAGTCCGAGGCCTTCAGCTTGTCGACGTCGCGCAGCGTGGCGATGAACACCGCTTCGCCGTCGCCGGCACCATCGGCGTCGAACCAGAGCTTGCCGTTGTCGCGGTCGAACAGGAACGTCTGCTTCCCCCCGGTCGCCTCCGGGTCGTCGGCCTGCACGAGCTTGAAGCCGCCGTCCTTCATGCCGTTCCAGCCGTCAACCGCGAAGATCAGGAGATCGCCGTCGGAGACGAAGTCCAGGACGACGTCGCCGGCCTCGCGCTGCTCGGTCCAGACGAAGCTGTCAGGCCCGAGGCCACCCGACAGCCTGTCGCGGCCGATGCCGCCGGCGAGTTCGTCGATGCCGTCGCCGCCCTTCAGGGCGTCGTCGCCGCTGCCGCCCTCCAGGCTGTCGTCGCCCGCGGCGCCGTCGAGCCGGTTCGCCTTGCCGTCGCCGGTCAGGCGGTCGTCGAAGGCGGAGCCCAGGAGATTCTCGATGCCCTTGTAGCTGTCGCCGGCGGCCTCGCCCGTGGTGGCGTTCTGGCGCGCGAGGTTCGCGGTGACGCCGTCGGCCGCCGAGGCGTACGACGCCGTATCGCTGCCCGCGCCGCCGATCATGGCGTCGCCGCCGAGACCGCCCTCCAGCACGTCGTCACCGCCGTCGCCGACGAGCTTGTCCTTGCCGGCGAGGCCCTGCAGATCGTCGTCGCCGCCCTTGCCGGAGAACACGTTCCGCCCGGCGTCGCCGATCAGCGTGTTGTCCTTGCCGTCGCCGCTCTGCACGCTCTTGTCGATCTCGACGGTGATGGTCTCCGAGGTGACGCCGCCCCGGCCGTCGGAAGCCTCAACGGTGATCTCGACGCTGCCGTCCACCGCCTCGGTCATCCGCTTCGCCAGCACGATCTCCCCGTCGACGATTTTGAACAGCCCGCCGGGGTTGGTGGTGAGGCGGAAGGCGACGTCGTCGCCGTCCTGGTCAGAAGCCGAGAGCTTTGCGACGACGGTGCCGGCGGGGTCGTTTGCCGCGACCTTGTCGCCGCTGACCTTGAGCGTCGGGGCATCGTTGACGTTCTCAACGGTGATGGTGAATGTCTTCGTCAGCGTCCGTCCTCTTTCATCGCTGACGGCGACGACGACTTCATACTCGGACCGCGTTTCGAAATCGAAACTGTCCACCGTGCGCAGGATGTTGCCATCCAGATAGAAGCGACCGCCGGCATCCTTGAGGAGCTTGTAGCTGAGCTGGTCACCATCCGGGTCGGATCCAAGCAGCGTTCCGACCAACATGTCCTTCGGTGAATTCTCGCGAACCGCGGCTCCCTGCAATAAGAGGTCGCTCGGCGCATCGTTCTGGTCTGTGACGCGGATATTGAAACTCGTTGACCCTGTCTTTCCGTGCTCATCAGTCGCAACGACTGAAAACTCAAGTCTGGTATGTGCCTCGTAGTCGAGCGGCCCAACCAGCACCAACTGGTTTCCGATGAGTTCGACTTCGCCCCCGAAACTGTCGCCGAATTCGATCGTGAATTCATCGCCATTGAAGTCGGACGCCTCCAAGGTCGCCAGCACCGTTCCGGGCGCAGCGTGCTCGCCGATTACAGTCAACGACGAGACGTCATGGATCTCTGGCGCGAGATTGATGTCCTCAGGTTTGATGACGAACGTCTTCTCCGTGACTTGGCCGCCAACCGTCACCGACAGGACAATTTCGACAGCCGTCTCCAGCTCTCTTGCTGTGTAGACAAGCACATGGTTATCGTCGTCCCAGTCAGATTTTATGTCAAAGAGGCCAGTCGGGTCGCTAACAATTTGGATAGTATAGTTTTCGTCATTCTCGATATCAGGATCGTAAACGCGGATTTCTCCGACGCGGATGTCGTCGTCGAATTCACTCCAAATTGCTGGATCGCCAGTGCTCAGATTGAAATGCTCCGGCAGGATCGCATCCCGATCATCCTGAACCTCGACATTGGCAACCGGCGTGACGATGCCGCCCCGGCCGTCCGACAACTGGATTGCAGAGATCCGGGTTGGCACGCTGGAGTTATCCCTTCGGTGCTGCCGGAGGCAGGCACCTTCAAAGCCCTGGTGGCCGCCACCCCAGGCCGGTCGCCTGGAGGCCGCTTTCGACGGAGAGGGCACCCGCGGATCGCGTTCCAGCAGTATCCTAACTCAGCGCGGCGCAAAGTTCGCGCTCTGCGTGTCGTGATCGCCGCCTTGTGATCCGGCTGCTTCGTCTGGCAGGTGGCACAGGTCAGAGGCCTCGTGGCCGTCGGGCCCTGCGCCGTCATCGGTCGCATGGTCTTCGGGTAGCCGACGGCGCGCGGAGGCCTAGCCCACTAGCGACTTCCGGCGCCGGGAGCGGTGCCTCGGCGCGGGGCAGCATGCCCCATGCGCCGAGGCTGATCGTGGAGCTATCCGGAGCGCCCCCTCACTTCCTCGTCATCGTCCAGCAGGCCACCGCGCGGGTGTTCGGGTAGACGTGGGTGTAGCAGACGTCGATGGTGTTCGCGTCGCGCAGCGTGAAGGCGTACTGGCCGTCGACGTCGACGAAGACGCCGCTATCGTAGGCCGGCGGCTTCAGGGCGCCGATGAAGGTCTCGCTGAACTTGCCGCCCGACATGGTGCCGGCGAAGCGCGTGCCCTCCTGCTGCGTGATCTCGTAGGTGAAGGTGATCTTCGCCTCCGGGAAGTTCGGACCGGGGCCGTCCGGCACCCGGTAAGGAGTGGGTCCGATGATCACCGCCTGCGCCTCGCCGGACCAGGTGCCGACGAGGTTCGGGACGTCGGCGGCGAGCGCCGTCGTGGCGGAAAGCGCGAGCACGGCGAAAACTGCAAGACTGCAACGCATGAGAGGAATTCCCCCGGATTCTGTCGACCCCGGCCGGAGACTGGCACAGCGGTGGCGCGGACGGCAATCGCCGGACGGGTGCGCCGCGCACCGCATGGGACAAGGGCTCCAAGGGTGCTATATCGGGCGCCGCCATGACCCGCGCTCCGCACGACCTGATCTTCTCGATCCACATCCCGAAGACCGGCGGGACCTCGTTCGCCGAGGTGCTGCGCCATGCCTATGGGCGGCGCGTCGCCTTCGCCTACGGGCCGCACCACGCCCGCACGCATCCCTTGCTGCGCGAGCTCGGCAAGAAGGCCGACCGGGCGGTGGTGGCGCGGCTCGCCGAGGAGGGCGTGCGCATCGTCCACGGCCACTTCTCGGCCGGCGTCTTCGCCGACGCCGTGCCGGACCCGTCGCGCTACTGGATCTGGCTGCGGGAGCCGGTCGAGCGGACGATTTCGCACTTCCACTTCTTCAAGGACAAGCACGCCGCCCGCGGCGCGCTCGGCACCCAGGTGGCGGCCGGCACGCTGCCGCTGACGGCGTTTGCCGCCCACCCGGCGATCCGCAACCTGCAGGCCCGGCATGTCGGGCCGTTCCCGGTCGCCGATTTCGGCTTCGTCGGCCTCACCGAGCATATGACGGCGGGCCTGCGCCAGCTCGGCCTGCCGGCGCCGATCGGCCGCACGCCGACCGCCAACGTCAACCGCGAGAAGCCGGAGTTCGACCGCCAGACGCGCGCGGCGATCGCGGCCGAGAACATCACCGACGTCGCCGTCTATTCCGAAGGCCTGCGCGTCTTCCTCGAGCGCGAGCGCCGTCCCGGCTCGGTGCGGGCGCCGCAGACGCTGGGCTTCGTCGCCCGCACCCTCGATCGCTGGCGCACCGTGCCGGCGCCCGAGCGCGCCGAGTAGCCGCCACACGACGACCGACCGCAGGGAGGACCTCATGGCCGCCTATGACGACCAGAACGTGTTCGCCAAAATCCTGCGCGGCGAGCTGCCCTCATCGACGATCTACGAGGACGAGGCGACGCTCGCCATCATGGACATCATGCCGCGCAGCGACGGCCATGCGCTGGTGCTGCCGAAGGCGCCGTCGCGCAATCTCCTCGACATCGCCCCCGCCGACCTCGCCGCGGTGATGGCGACCGCCCAGAAGATCGCCCGGGCCGCCGTGACGGCGTTCGGGGCCGACGGCGTCACCGTGCAGCAGTTCAACGAGAGCGCCGGCGGCCAGGTGGTGTTCCACACCCACGTCCACGTGATCCCGCGGAAAGAGGGCGTGGCGCTGCGCCCGCACACCGGCGACATGGCGCCCAGGGACGTCATCGCCTCCCACGCCGAGGCCTATCGCAGGGCGCTGGCAGAGGGCTGAGCCGCCCGCCGAGCGGCAACGTCGTCAGGGGATCGCGGGAACACCGTCAGGGATCGAGGGCCAGCCAGCCGGCGATCAGCACCGCTTCGGCGGCGGCGACGCCGACGAACAGCCGTCGGCCAAAGACGAGATAGGCGGCGAGGCCGATCCCGGCGGCGATGACGCGCAGCGCCGCCGGTGTGGTCGCGAGCGCGCCGCCGGGCGACAGCAGCATCTTGGCGATGACGCCGGCGACCAGCGCGGTCGCCACGGCCCGCACCCAGGCGAGCGCCGGGGAGGCCTCGTCCAGCCGCGCCCCGACGAGAACGCCGATCCAGCGCCACATCTCCGTCGCCAGGAAGCCGGCGATGAGGATGAACAGATAGGGCCACAGCGGCCCGAAATCGCTCGCGAAGGTCAGCGTCACCGCGCCCTCCCCAAGGCGCGCCCGATCAGGAAGGCGAGCGTGCCGCCGACGAGGCCGCCCCACAACAGGTCCGTGGCGGTGTCGAACAGGCCGATGAGCGGCGTCAGGACGAGGCCGATGGCAAGTGCCAGCCGCTCGGTCAGACTGCGCGCCGCGCCGGTCATCGAGATGAGGAAATAGACCGGCGTCATGAACACGAGCGCACCGGAGAGCACCGGCGGCAGTTCGCCGGCGCTCCAGTAGCCGAGGCCGGTGGCGACGACGCTCGCCCCGGCGAGCGCCGTCCCGAGCCCGGCGAACCAGGCGGCCCGGCCTTCGCGGGGGAGCGACTGCAGCTGGCTCATCGCCAGCACCCAGGCGGTGACGGCGACGAAGTGGCTGAGCGCCAGCAGGCGCAGCCGCGATGTCGTCGGACCGCGCAGCATCGGCATGATTGCCGCCGTCATCGGCATCAGGCGCACGGCCGACAGCGACACGGCGACGAAGGCGGCGACGAGCGAGGAACCGGCGACGATCGAGCCGGTCAGCACGATCTGGCTCGGCAGCGCCCAGATGCCACCGGTCATCAGCAGGGTCAGGCCGAGCGGCAGCCCCGCCTCGCGGGCAAACCCGCCGAAGCCGACGGTGGAGGCGAACAGCACCAGCCCGGGCACGCCGACCGCGGCGCGGACGCCGGCGAGGAACCAGCCGCCGCGGGGACGGTGGGACACGGCGGGCTCGTGCGACGGGGCGTCGCCGGGAATCTCAGCGGACACGGCAGACCGACGCGGCTGGGGACAGGGCGGCCGTTCGGGAAGCCCGGGCGGCAGTCGGGGGGGCGGCGCGGCGACCGCGGTCGGCACCGGCGGTCGAACTCCTGTTGACGAGGAAGCTCTTGGCGACGTCAGTGCGCGTGCCGGCGCCTGGCCAAATGCCGGCGGCAAAACCGCCGGCATGCTCTGCTCGCGCCGACCGCTCGCCTAGTGGGCGAGCGGCACCTTGGGGACGAGGCTGCGCTTCACCGGCTTCTCGGGCACCGGCTTGGCCTTCACCTTCAGCTTCGTCTTCGCCTTGACCGGGCGTCGACGCGGCTTGCGCGCTTCCTTCGGCGGCGTCGGGCGCGGCCGGTCGCCGGTGTCGGCGACGAGGTCGAGCTTCAGGCCGTCCCCGCCATCCGCCTTCTTCTCGACCGTCACCTTGACGGTGCCGCCCTTCATCAGCGTGCCGAACAGCACTTCCTCGGCGAGCGGCCGCTTGATGTGCTCCTGGATGACGCGGGCGAGCGGCCGCGCGCCCATGCGCTCGTCATAGCCCTTTTCCGACAGCCACTTCACCGCCGCATCGTCGAGCTCGAAGGTGATGTTGCGGTCCGAGAGCTGGGCCTCGAGCTGCAGCACGAACTTCTGCACGACGAGGTGGACGACCTCGGGCGGCAGGTTGCGGAAGCCGACGATGGCGTCGAGGCGGTTGCGGAACTCCGGCGTGAACATCCGGTTGATCGCCTCGGTGTCCTCGCCTTCGCGCTTCGAGCGGTTGAAGCCCATCGCCGCCTTGGCGAGGTCGGCTGCGCCGGCGTTCGTCGTCATGATCAGGACGACGTTGCGGAAATCGACCTGCTTGCCGTTGTGGTCGGTCAGCTTGCCGTGGTCCATCACCTGCAACAGGATGTTGAACAGGTCCGGGTGCGCCTTCTCGATCTCGTCGAGCAAGAGCACGCAGTGCGGATGCTGGTCGATGCCGTCGGTGAGCAGGCCGCCCTGGTCGAAACCGACATAGCCGGGGGGTGCACCGATCAGCCGGCTGACGGTGTGCCGCTCCATGTATTCCGACATGTCGAAGCGCAGCATCTTCACGCCGAGGATTTCGGCGAGCTGGCGGGCGACCTCGGTCTTGCCGACACCCGTCGGGCCGGAGAACAAGTAGCTGCCGATCGGCTTCTCCGGCTCGCGCAGGCCGGCACGCGCCAGCTTGATCGCCGAGGACAGCGTGTCGATGGCGGCGTCCTGGCCATAGACGACGCGCTTCAGGTTCTCGCTGAGATTGCGCAGGACCTCGGCGTCGTCCTTCGACACCGACTTCGGCGGAATCCGCGCCATCGTCGCGATGGTGACCTCGATCTCCTTGACGCCGATCGTCTTCTTGCGGCGCGACTCCGGCAGCAGCATCTGCGAGGCGCCCGACTCGTCGATCACGTCGATCGCCTTGTCCGGCAGCTTGCGGTCGTTGATGTAGCGCGCCGACAGCTCCACCGCCGTCTTGATCGCATCGGAGGTGTAGCGGACGCCGTGATACTCCTCGAAATAGGGCTTCAGGCCCTTGAGGATCTCGATGGCATCGGGGATCGAGGGCTCGTTGACGTCGATCTTCTGGAAGCGGCGCACCAGCGCCCGGTCCTTCTCGAAGAACTGCCGGTATTCCTTGTAGGTGGTCGAGCCGATGCAGCGGATCTGGCCGGAGGCGAGCGCCGGCTTCAGGAGGTTCGAGGCGTCCATGGCGCCGCCGGAGGTGGCGCCGGCACCGATGACGGTGTGGATCTCGTCGATGAAGAGAACCGCGCCGGGATATTCCTCGATCTCCTTGACGACCTGCTTCAGCCGCTCCTCGAAGTCGCCGCGGTATCGCGTGCCGGCGAGCAACGCGCCCATGTCGAGCGCGAAGATCGTCGCGTCGGCGAGCACCTCCGGCACCTCGTCGTTGACGATGCGGCGGGCGAGGCCCTCGGCGATGGCGGTCTTGCCGACACCGGGATCGCCGACGAACAGCGGGTTGTTCTTCTGGCGTCGGCAGAGAATTTGGATGGAGCGTCGGATTTCCTCGTCGCGGCCGATGACGGGGTCGATCTTCCCCTTCTTCGCCTTCTCGTTGAGGTTGACGCAATAGGCCTCGAGCGCGTCGGTCTTGCGCTTCGTCCGCTCGGTCCCGTCCACTGTCGCCTGCTCATCGTCTGCCCCGCGCGCCGCACGCGGTTCGGCCGTGCCGACCCGCTTGGCGATGCCGTGGCTGATGTAGTTGACCGCATCATAGCGGGTCATGTCCTGCTCCTGCAGGAAATACGCCGCATGGCTTTCCCGCTCGGCGAAGATGGCGACGAGCACGTTCGCGCCCGTCACTTCCTCCCGGCCGGATGACTGGACGTGGATCACGGCACGCTGGATGACGCGCTGGAACCCTGCCGTCGGCTTGGAATCGTCGCCGGCATCGGTGACGAGGTTGTCGAGCTCCGTGTCGATATATTCGACGAGGTCGCGCTTCAGCTTCTCGAGATCGACATTGCAGGCGCGCATCACCGCGGCCGCGTCCTGATCTTCGATCAGCGCCAGAAGCAGATGCTCGAGCGTCGCATATTCCTGATGCCGCTCGTTGGCGAACGCGAGGGCCTGATGCAGCGCCTTCTCAAGGCTACGGGAGAATGACGGCACGGGTATCCCTCACTTCTTCTCCATGACGCACTGCAGCGGGTGCTGGTGCTTGCGGGCGAAGTCCATCACCTGGGTCACTTTCGTCTCGGCCACCTCGTAGGTGTAGACGCCGCACTCCCCCACCCCATGATGGTGGACGTGCAACATGACGCGCGTCGCCTCCTCGCGGGTCTTCTGGAAGAAGCGCTCCAGCACGAGCACGACGAACTCCATCGGCGTGTAGTCGTCGTTCAGGATGAGAACGCGATACATGTTCGGGCGTTTCGTCTTCGCGCGGGTGCGCGTGACGACCACCGTTCCATTCTCGTTCTCGTCCCGACGATCGTCGCCGGCCGTCATGCTCGGTTCGTGCCGCATCGCCTTCCACGCGGTGCCACTGCGCCGCCTGCCCTTCCGGATCGGCCAGCCCCGCCGTTCCACCTGCCGGCCTCACCGCTCACTGGCCGACGCTGGCTCATGTAGGTGCCGTCGGTGACATTGTAAGGCGATCCACCGCATTCGCAACGCGCATGCGCGCGATCATCGCGGCGAGCGCGACCGCAGGCGCCTGCGGCATCGCGTGCCACGGGCGTCCCGCACCGGTATGGCGCCGGCGCGCAGCGGCGATCATCGGCACAAAAAGCAAGGAGCCCGGCGATGGCCGGGCTCCTGCAGGGGCCGCGCCCGAAAGGCGGCCCGCAACGGCGTCGCGCCGAACCGTCGCAGGCGAGGGCTGGCCCTCGCCGCGCCGGCGGCACACGCCTTGGCGCCACCTTACTTGGAGGTCACCTTCGCAAGGATCGTCTCGTAGGGCTTGTAGGCGTCCTTGGCGAGGTCGACATACATCTCGCCGAGCTTCGACATCTGCGAGACCAGGCCCTCGTATGAGGACTTCAGGTACTCGGTCTGGACTTCCATCGCCTTGTCCAGCGACTTCACGCCCATCATCTTCTCGAGAGCGGCGCTGCCGTCCTCGTAGCTCTTCTTGGAATAGTCGGCCACCTCGACGGCGATCGCCTGCATGCCCTTGGAGAGCGTGCCGATCGACTTCATGGCGGTGTCGAGACCGTCCTTGTTGAGCTTCTGAAGCTCATCCACGCCAGTAACCATTTCTGTTGATTCCTTCTTTGGCAGGGGCGGACCGAGCGACGACGCGGGACACTGTCGCCAGCACCTGCCGCCCTTTATATGCACTGCACAAAAAAAGTCAAGATCGTCCCGCATTGCAACAAGATGACGGCGAGCGTCGCCGCTTAACCGTCCGCTAACCGCCATTCCATAGCCTCGATTGCATCACCCCTCGGCCGCGAGGCAGGGGGTCCGCACGGGCCGGGCCCTTCCCGCTCCTCCGTCGCCCGAGAGCCGAGGTTGATCGCCGATGCTGCTACGCCCCGCCGTTCGCCGCCTGTTCGCAACGATCGCCCGTGCCGGGGCGCTCGCGATCGCGGGGGTGGCCCTGACGGTGCTGGCGGCCGGCCCGACCGCCGATCCGGCGTGGGCGGCCAAGAAGAAGGCGACGGCTGCCAAGGCGAGCCCGCAGGCGGACAGCCGCTATGCCGCGATCGTCGTCGACAGTGCCACCGGCGAGGTGCTGTTCGCAAAGAACGCCGACGCGCGGCGCTTTCCGGCTTCGCTCACCAAGATCATGACCCTCTACATCCTCTTCGAGGAGATGCAGAAGGGCCGCTATACCGAGCAATCGAAGCTCGACGTGTCGGCCAAGGCGGCGGCGCAGGCCCCCTCCAAGCTCGGCCTGAAGGCCGGCAACACCATCACCGTCGGCGAGGCGATCCGCGGACTGGTGACGAAGTCCGCCAACGACGCCGCCATGGTGGTGGCCGAAAACGTCTCCGGCAGCGAGGACGCCTTCGCCAAGCGCATGACGGCGACGGCGCGCCGCCTCGGCATGCACGCCACGACGTTCCGCAACCCGAACGGCCTGCCCAACCCCGGCCAGGTCACCTCGGCCCGCGACATGGCCACCCTCGGCCTCGCGGTGCAGACCCGCTTCCCGCAGGAATACAAGGTCTTCTCGACGCGCAAGTTCGTCTTCCGCGGCGCCACCTACGGCAACCACAACCGCCTGCTCGGCACCGTCGAGGGCGTCGACGGCATCAAGACCGGCTATATCCGCGCCTCCGGCTTCAACCTCGTCACCTCGGTGAAGCGCGACGGCCGCCAGCTCGTCGCGGTGGTGATGGGCGGGGCGACGGGCCGTTCTCGTGACGCCCACATGGCCGAGCTCGTCCGCACCTACCTGCCGAAGGCGAGCCGCACCCGCGCCACCCAGCCGCTCGTCGCCTCCGTTCGTGGCGGCTGGAAGCCGCCCCAGGCGGAGGTGGACGTCGCCGCGGCCGAGCCGATCGCCGGGGAACCGCTGGAGCTCGCGCCGGCCGCTACCGCGGCGCCGCGCCGGACCGTCGTCGCCGTGCGCTTGCCGGTGTCGGCACCCGCCCGGCCCGCACCGGTGGTGGTCGCCGCCGTCGTCGCGACGCCGATCGCGCCGCTCGCCTTCGCCGCTCTCCCCGCGCCAGCCCCGGCCGCCGCCGCTCCCGCCGAGCCCGCCCCGCCAGCCGCGCCGATCCAGCTCGGCGGCCCGTCGTCCGCCGACGTCGCCGCCGCCAAGGTGCAGCTGACCGCGATGTTGCAGCAGTTCGAAGAGGAGCAGGGCGACGCCGACGGCGCCGAGGAGGCCGTGGTCGTCGCCTCCGCCGCGCCGATCACCGCCCCGGAAATCGCCATCGCCGCGCAGCCGGTGGCGGCATCCGCCGCCGCACCGATCGCCCGCGAAGGCTGGAAGATCCAGATCGGAGCGCTGCCGAGCCAGACCGCCGCCTCCGAGCGCCTCGCCGCCGCCCGCGACCAGTTCGCCCGTCTGCTGGCGCAGGCCGAGCCCTACACCGAGGCAGTCGCGACGGGTTCGACGACGCTCTACCGCGCCCGCTTCGCCGGTTTCGAGACGCAGGCCGCCGCCCGAGCCGCCTGCGCCCAGATCAAGAAGCGAGCCTACGACTGCCTGCCGGTTCTCCAGTAACGCGTATCACGGACTGCGACGATGGCCGCCCAAGAGACGTTCCTTCGCTTCGTTGATGCGCGCAGCGAGCGCCGCGGACCCGCCGATGTCGGGATGGACGCGCTTCATCAGGTTGCGGTGCGCGGCGCGGACCTCGTCCGCACTCGCGCCCTGCGCAAGCCCCAGGATCTCATACGCCTCCTGCTCGCTCATGCCGCGCGTGCGCGACGCGGCACCCTGCCCCCCTGCCGCACCGTCGTTCAGGTGTTCACGCCAGCGGGGCTCCCGGCGGTCGAGATAAACTTCCAGGAGCGCCCGGCTCTCCCGGTCGCCAACCGCTCCCGCCCATAGGCCGATCACCGCCTCGAGTGACAGCGCGTTGAGGGCTTGTCCCGCATAACGCCCCGCGCGGACCGTGCCACGCACCGTGCCGGCGGCGTGGTCGAGCTCCAGTTCGACGAGATCGCTCGCCGCCCGCGACGTCTTCGGCGCCGTGCCGCCGCCCGCGCTCCCACCGGGACGCCCGAGGCCACCGAGACCTCCGAGCCGACCCAGTCCGCCGAGCCCCCCGATCCCGCCGAAGCCGAGCAGCGACAGGCCGAAGAAGCCGATCGGCATGGCGGCAGCCCATCTGCCGGTGGCCGCCAGCACGATGGCGATACCGATCAAGACGATGCCGCCGACGCGTGGCAGCGTCCGGGCGAGCTTCTTCGGGTCGGTGCGCACAAAGCCACGGCTGAGCGCCAGGAACCCCAGGAAGAGCAGCAGGCCGCCGAGGAGGTAGATCACGGCGACAACCTGCCGAGCAGCAGCCGGGCGCCCGCGTCGCCGCGCTTGTCGAGAGCGGCGAGCGCCGCCCGTCCGCCGGCGGCATAGGCGGCGACGGCGCGCAGGAGCTTGGCGAGCTCGGCACCGGCGCCGGCGGAGAAGCGCACATGCGCGCCGCCGGTGATGCGGGCGATCTCGGCGAAGGCGACGGAGGCGCCGGCGTCGCTGCCCTCCTGGAACAGGAAGGCCGGCACGCCGCGCAGCGCCAGCTCGCCGGCGCGGGCGGCGAGTTCGTCGACCGGCTCCTCGCAGGCGTCACCGACATAGACGAGCGCCCCGACGCGGTTTTCCCGCGCTTCGGTGGCGACGTGGGAGAGCACCTTGCGGATCTGCGTGAAGCCGCCGCGGCAGTCGATCTTCGCCATCAGCCCGCCGAGCACGTGCGGGTCGGCGACCCAGCGGCTCGCCCGGCACTCGCTGAGGCCGCGGAAGTAGACGAGCTTCACCGAAAGCCCGCCGAGTGCGGCCGCCGCGTCGAACATCTCCGCCTGGATGACGCAGGCGTGGTCCCAGGTCGGCTGGCGGCTCATGGTGGCATCGAGGGCGAACACCAGCCGGCCCTGGCCCTCGCCGCGCGGTGCCAGCGTCCGCGCCTTCGCGAGGAAGGCCTCGACCTCGGAGGCGGACGAGCGCGCGGGCGCGGCCTCGCCGGACCCGGCGGGGACGGTGGTGGTCTTCGACAGGGGGCGGTCGCGATCGGTCACAGTCGATAAGATGAAGTGCGCAGCCGATTTCGCAATGGCCCTGCGGCGACCCGGCCGCAGACGGCCGCCGGCGCGCTCACAAAAGGCCGAGCTCGGCCAGCGCGCGGCGCATGTCGCTCGGCAGAGTGTCGCCGCCCTCGCCCCTCTGGCCGATGTCGCGCGGTGCCTCGGCGGGCGCGAGGTAGCGCCAGCCCTGGAACGGCCGCTTCTGCCGCCGCTCGGTCGGCACCAGCACCGGCTCGAGCACGATCTCGCAGCGCTCGATGCCGTCGTCGCCCTTCACCGGGCGGAGGTCGCGGATCGGCTGGCGCACCTGCAGCACGCCGCGGATCACCCAGTAGAGGGAGCCCCCGTCGAGCACCTCGTCGCGCCGGCGCGGCGCCATGCGGGTGGTGTGGATCTGCTCGGCCGGCCGCCCGAGCCGCCGGCGCTCGGCCTGGGTCTCGTCGATCCACTGCTGCAGATCCTCGATCGAATCGGCACCTACGCAGAGTTTGATGATGTGGAGCGGCATGGCGGGAGGTTGGTGCGGCAGCGCCGCGGAATCAATCGGGCCGATCGGCGCGGCTGGGGACAAGTGGTGTGACGGGCGCTCGGATCTTTCGACCGCCGCCGGCTTCGCATGTCGGCGTCATCCCGGACAAGCGAGGCGAAGCCGAGCGCCGATCCGGGACCCAGCGGAAGACTCCGCGCCGAAGGCGCGGCTTGAGCGTCGCGCGCTCCGCGCGACAACCATTACGCTGGGTCCCGGATCGCTTCGCGTTGCTTCGCGTCCGGGATGACGACCGAGGGGCATCAGCCCGACTTTCCGCCCTCCCCCTCCGCCAGCACCACGATCGCCGCGCCCTGGGCCACCTGTGCGCCGACGGCGGCGCGGACCTCGGCGACGGTGCCGTCGCGCGGGGCCGGCACCGTGTGCTCCATCTTCATCGCCTCGACGGTGAACAGCGGCGCACCGCGCGCCACGGTGTCGCCGGGGGCGACGCGGACGGCCAAGAGCCGGCCGTGCATCGGCGCCCGCACGACGCCGGAGCCCTCGAGGTCGTCGGCGGTACGGGCGAGCTCGTCGACGAGGCGGACGGACGCAGCGCGGCCGCCATCGAGCGCATAGGCGGCGTCGCCGGCGCGCACGAACGCCTCCTCCGGCACGCCGGCGCTGGAGGCGCGGCCGACGAAGGCCTCGACCACGCCGTGGCCCCAGCGCAGCCGCGCTGTCTGCGGCCCCCCGCCGTCGACGGAGAAGCGGTAGCCGACCTCCCGCGCGGGGCCGAGGGCGAAGCCGTCGGAAGTCGCCCACGGGTCGGTCCAGCCGTCGGCGCGCGGCACCGGCGGTGGCACCCGTGTCGCCGTGACCAGCCGTACGACGGCGGCGGCGACGGTACCGTCACCGACGCGGCCGCCGGCGATCGCGGTGCCGGCGCGCTCGACGAAGCCGGTGTCGACGCCGCCGGTGCGCACGTCGGCATGGCCGACGACGGCGCGCAGGAAGGCGAGGTTCGACTTCGGCCCGGCGACGACGGTGCGGGCGAGCGCGGCCGACAGCCGGTCGAGCGCCTCGCGGCGATCGGTGCCGTGGGCGATGATCTTGGCGATCATCGGGTCGTAGAACGGCGCCACCATGCCGCCCTCCTCGACGCCCGAGTCGACGCGGATCCCCTCCCCCTCCGGCAGGCGGAGGACGTCGAGCCGCCCCGAGGACGGCAGGAAGCCGGCGTCGGGGTCCTCGGCATAGAGGCGCACCTCGACGGCATGGCCGTCGATCGGCGCCGCCAGCGACGGCAGCGGCTCGCCGGCGGCGACCCTGAGCTGCCACTCGACGAGGTCGAAGCCGGTGATCGCCTCGGTGACCGGGTGCTCCACCTGCAGGCGGGTGTTCATCTCCATGAACCAGAAGCCGTCCGGCCGGAGCCCCTTCGCCCCGTCGACGATGAACTCCACCGTGCCGGCGCCGACATAGCCGACGGCGCGGGCGGCGGCGACGGCGGCCGCACCCATGGCGGCGCGCACCTCCGCCGTCATGCCGGGCGCCGGCGCCTCCTCGAGCACCTTCTGGTGGCGGCGCTGGATCGAGCAGTCGCGTTCGTTCAAATGGATGACGGTGCCGTGGCCGTCGGCGAAGACCTGGAACTCGATATGGCGCGGGTCGCGGACATAGCGCTCGACGAGCACGCGCGGGTCGCCGAACGACGATTGCGCCTCGCGGCGAGCGGCGGCGAGCGCCTCGTCGAACTCGATCGCCCGGTCGACCCGGCGCATGCCCTTACCGCCACCGCCGGCGACCGCCTTGATCAGCACCGGGTAGCCGATCTCGTAGGCCTTCTGCTTCAGGAAGTCCGGGTCCTGGCGCTCGCCATGATAGCCCGGCACCACCGGCACCTTGTGGCTCTCCATCAGCGCCTTGGCGCCGTCCTTCAGCCCCATGGCGCGGATCGCCGCCGGCGGCGGGCCGACGAAGACGATGCCGGCGGCGGCGCACGCCTCGGCGAAGCCGGCGTTCTCCGACAGGAAGCCGTAGCCGGGGTGGATGCACTCGGCGCCTGTCGCGCGGGCGGCGGCGAGGATGCGCTCGGACGAGAGGTACGACTGCGCCGCCGGCGCCGGGCCGATCGGCATCGCCACGTCGGCGAGGCGGACGTGCGGCGCCTCGGCGTCGGCGTCGGAATAGACGGCGATCGTGCGCAGCCCGAGGCGGCGGGCGGTGCGGATGATGCGGACGGCGATCTCGCCCCGGTTGGCGATCAGGATCGAGCGGAACACGGCGTCTCCCTTAGGCCGGGCCGGCACCCGGCGCACACGCCGCGAACCGGCGCGGACCGCGTCTCGTACGGCGGCGGTCGGAAGGATGGCACGGCGGGCGGGCAGATGGCGAGACCGGCGCGGCGGCGTCAGTGCAGGATCCGTGGCCCCTCGCCGGCGGGCGGTGTCGGCATGCCGAGCGGGCCGGCTTCGCCGAGCTCGACCTCGAGGCCGCCGCGCTGCGCCGGCACGGCGAATACCGGCGTCCCGAACATCGGCGCCCCGTGGCCGAAATCGAACTCGACGGCCGGGCGCGGCTGCGCGAACAGGAAGCCCTGCAGGGCGGCGGCGCCGGTGGCGAGCGCGACGCTGCGCTCGGCCTCGGTCTCGATGCCCTCGATGATGACGAACAGCCCGAGGGCCCGGCCGAGATCGGCGATGGCGGACAGGATCGCCGAGCCGTTCGGATCGCCGGAGACGTCGGTGACGAAGGCACGGTCGATCTTGATCCCGTCGACCGGCAGCTCGCGCAGGCGTGAGAGGCTCGAATAGCCGGTGCCGAAATCGTCGAGCATGATGCGCACGCCCATCGCCCGGAGTGCCGCCAGCACCGAGAGCGTCTGGTCATTCTCGCTGCGGAAGGCGTGCTCCGTCACCTCGATGCAGAGGCGCTCCGGCGCGAGCCCCGACAGCGCCAGCGCGCTGCGCACGCCGTCGACATAGGCGATGTCGGAGAGCTCGGTCGGCGAGGCGTTGACGAACAGCCACGCCCCGTCCCAGGCGACGGCGTCCGCACAGGCGCGGCGCAGCACGTAGGTGCCGAGACGGACGATCTGGCCATTCTCCTCGGCGAGCCGCACGAAAAACGGCGCCGGCACGTAGCCGCGCTCGGGGTGGCGCCAGCGGGCGAGCGCCTCCATCGCCTGCACCCGGCCGGTGTCCGCGGTGACGATCGGCTGATACCAGACCTCCAGCAGCCCGGCATCGAGGGCATGGGCGAGGTCGGCCTGCAGCCGCGACTGCAGGCGCAGGGAGTCTTCCATCGCCTGCTCGAACATCGTGTGGCGGTTGTCCCGGTCCGCCTTCGAGGCGTAGAGGGCGAGGTCGGCGCGGCGGAACAAATCGTCGGCGCCGATCGTCCGGTCGAAGCTCACCGCCGTACCGACCGAGCCGGCCACGGCCAGCCGGCGGATGCCGACGAACATCGGCTGGCAGAGCGCCTCGCTGATGCGCACGCCGAACGCCTTTGCCTCGGCGGCCGCCAGCACCGAGGTCTGCAGCACGACGAACTCGTCGCCGCCGAGGCGCGCGACGAGGTCGTCGGCGCCGATCAGCCGCTCGAGGCGACGACCGACCTCGACGAGCAGCTGGTCGCCGGCGCCATGGCCGTGGGTGTCGTTGAAGGACTTGAAGTCGTCGAGGTCGACATAGTGGACGGCGACGCCAAGGCGGCCGTCGCGGGCCTCCAGTGCCGCCTCCAGCCGGGCTTCCAGCAGCCGGCGGTTCGGCAGGTCGGTGAGCGGATCGTGCTCGACCATCCGGTCGATCTCCTCGCGCCGCCGGGCGTCGGCGGTGGAGGCGGTACCGAGCTTGAAAAGCAACAGCGCCGTCACCGCGGCGACCACCGCCATCGCCACCACGGCGGTCGGCAACACGTGTGTGCGGACCCAGTCGCCGGGCCGATCGGGCCGCCAGGTGAGGAAGCCGAGCGCCGGACCACCGCCGCGGGCCGTCAGCGGCTCGACCGCCCAGCCGGATTCGTTCGGCGGCACGGCGCGCAGGTGGGCGCCGTTCAGCTGCAGGCCGCGACCGATCTCGCCCAGGAGGTCGGCATCGAGGAAGGCGAGGCTGACCAGCACCTGGCGCTCGGCAGCGATGAGGCCAGCCGTCTCGGGGCCGATCGCGGCGACGGCTGCGAGCGCCGGACGGCCGCCCGAGACCACCACGTCGGCAGCGCCGTTGGTGGACGTCTCGTCTGCGCCCACGGCACCGGCGGCGTCACCGTCAACGATCGCGGAGGTCTTGGCCTCGATCGCCGCCCGGGCTGTCTCGACGAGAGGCGCGAGGGTGCCGCGCAGCCGTTCGAACACCCCGGGCTCGATCATCGCGCCACCCTCGGAGGCATAGACGGGGCGCCCGCTGCCATCGAGGAGGAAGACGAAGTCGTGGCCGTGGCGGGCGCTCAGCCAGCCGCCGAGGCGATCGTGCAGGCGGTCGCGCCCATCGATGTCGAGAACACCGGTGGTCGCGGCCGCGTCGCCATCCACCGCCACGGACTGCTCGCGGACCATGTCATCAAGGCGGTCTTCGACGGCGGTCGAGAACAGCGACGCCTGACGGGAGACGGCATAGTCATCGGAAAGCTTGGCGGCCCACACGACCGCGAGCACGACGAGGAGTGCCGCGACGAGAACCGTCACGGCGACCGGCAGGACGACTGGCAGGCCGGCGTTCCTCGCCCCTGCGGCGTTCATGCTCCCCCCGGACCCCTCCGGCACCCGTCACGGCCGGCTGGTTGGATCAGTTCTGTCCTATGCCACGAACAAGCGGCTCACGACGGTCACGATTCGTCGAGCCGTGCCAGCCATAGACCTGTCCGTGGAGATGGTTAACAGAAAAAAGCCCCGGACGCGGGAGCGTCCGGGGCCAGAGTGGGAGGAGGAAATCGCATTGGCAGACTGAGAACGCCGGTGCGACGAAAACGTTCCGTCGCTGCCCTCAGCCGGCGGGGCGGATCGACTGGGCGAAACGGAAGACGTTGTCGGGGTCGATGGCGGCCTTGATGTCGCGCAGCCGCGCGAGGTTGGCGCCGTAGTACTGGCGGGCCCAGTCCTTCAGGGCCGGGTCGGCAACGTTCTGGAAGCCACCTTCGCCGCAGAATGGCACCATTGTCTCGTAGGTCTCCTCGAGCCAGTCGGAGGCGGCGGCGACCTGCTTCCGATCGTCGCTGTCCTTGAAGGTGAACGTCGTCATGAACAGCCACTTGCTGCTCCGATGGACGAACGCCGTCTCCCGTGTCGGCGTATCGTTCACCGCGCCGCCGGTCTGGAACAGCTTCAGAGAGGCCCGTCCCCCCGTTCCGGGGAACCGACGCGCCTGCCGGAAGGCGGCGTCGATCGCCTTGTTGCCGAAGGAGTCGGCGACGAAGCGCGAATGGCCGCGGTAGTGCTCGGGTTTGCGCTCCTCCGCGAGCAGCTTCTGGCACTCCCAGTACGGCCCCGTGCGGATCGTCTCTTTCATGGCCGGAGCCACGGCGAACACCGGGGCAAGGATGTCGAGCAGTTCGGCGCGGCGCCCGTGCAATTGGCCGGTCAGATTGACCCGGACGTCGGCGCCGGCGCGGCGTTCCGCCGGCGTCACCGTGTGCAACCTCATCTTCGAGCCCATCCGGCGCGGCGCGTTTTCCAGCGCCGTGATCAACGCCGCCATCACCGCCTCCGGTTTCCGGGACCAGGTGATGTCGAACGTCGTGATGTCCTCGACGGCGAAGGTCTCCAACACAAAGCGGGTGTTGATGCCGAAGTTTCCGCCAGCGCCGCCACGACAGGCCCAGAACAGGTCGGCGTTTTCGTCGGCGCTGGCGACGCGCATTTCACCGTCGGCGCCGACCACGTGCGATTCCACAAGCTTGTCGCATCCGACGCCATGCAGGCGCGTGTCGTAGCCGACGCCGCCACCGAGCGTGAAGCCACCAACGCCGAGGCCATAGACGCGGCCATGGACGACCGCGACCCCGAGGCCCGACAGCTCCTTGTAGAGTTCGCGGTTCGTGACGCCGGCACCGACGCTGACCCGGCCGGACTTGGCGTTGAAGGCGACCTTGTCGAGCCCGCTGACATCGATCAGGAGACCGCGTGTGGTCGAGTGCCCCGCATAGTTGTACCCGCCTGCGCGGATTGCGAAGCGGGCGTCGTTCTCGCGGCACCAGAGGATTGCAGCGGAGACGTCTTCGTCTGTGCGGCAGCGCGCGATCCCGGCGGGAACGCGATCGTCATAGACGAGGTTGTTCGGCCGCGCGGCGCCCTTGAAGCCACTATCGCCGGGTCGCAGCAGCGGTCCCTTGATGGCGAGCGCAAGATGTTTCCAGGCCCGATCCGACACCGCAGGCGCCGCCACGAGCGGACTTGCCCTGCCGAGGACGACGAAGCCGCCGAGGACCGCAGCAGCGTCGAGAAAACCCCGGCGTGTCGCACCGGAGGAGCTTGTCTGGGGTGGGGTGGGGGTCAAGGAGAAGGATGGGTCGTCTGAAGCGTCCGTCATGCTCGGCTCCGTCTTGACTTGGCCATCTGGCCGACATGACGTGATCACCCTCCGATAACATGCTCGTGACCCCTCGCCGCCGCCAGGGCGCCAATCCGGCCGACCAGGGCGCGCCAATCCGGCCGATGACCCGGACCGCGCCCCGCGCCCGTTCAGCCGCGGCCGCCGACAGGCTCGACGACGACGCGCACGGCGATCGTCTCACCCTCGCCGCCGGTGCGGGCGCCGCGCAGCGGCGCGGCACCCAGCCAGTCGAGGGCTGCGGCGACGCGAACGTGGGCATCGGCCGGGCAGACCCCCAGCGACGGATCGAAGCCGATCCAGCCGATGCCGTCGACGTGCGCCTCCGCCCAGCCGTGGCCGGCATCGCTTTCCCGCCCGCCGGCGTCGCGGTGGAGGTAGCCGGCGACGTATCGGCACGGCACGCCGGCGGCGCGCGCCGCGGCGAGGAAGACGTGCGCGAGCTCCTGCGCCGTGCCGCCGCCGGCGGCGAAGATCTCGCCCGCCGCGCGCACGGGGGTCGCCGACGGCGGGTCGCGGCGCAGGCGCTCGTGCAGGCCGCGGTTCAGGGCGTGCAGCAGGTCGAGCGGATCGCCGGAGCCGAAGGCGGTGGCGTGCGCGAAGTCCGCCAGCGCCTCGTCGGCGGTCGTCAGCGGCGTCTGGCGAAGATAGACCGGCATCGGCAACCGCTCGATGGCGCCGCGGACGATGCCGGCGGTGTCGTCGGAGCCGACCACGCCGGACGCCGTGATGGTGAGTTCGTCGAGCGGACCTACGGCCGAGAAGGCATGGGCGCTGTTGCCGAACGGGTCGTCGATCGGCGTCAGCCGGCCGTCGACCGAGACGTCGAGGCGCCAGTCGGCAACGAACTGGCCGTTGTGGTTCTGCGGGGTGAGCCGCAGCAACTGGATCGCGCGCGCCACCGGCTGGGTGTAGCGATAGGTCGTCTCGTGGATGATCCGAAGCCGCATCGCCGCGCCGCCCGCCCCTCTCGGTGATCCCTCAGACGAGATACTGCTCGGAGACCGCCTGCCCGAGCTGGTTGTTCTCGCCGATGAAGTCGACGAGGAAGGCGTGCATGCCGGTGGCGAACACGGTGGTGATCTCCAGGCTCTCCAGACGCGCATAGGTGGCACGGGCGAGCCGCTGGCTCGGCCCCTGACGGCCATAGGTGCGCGCCAGATAGTCGAGATGGCGCGTCGCATTCTCATAGCAGCTCGTCAGCGATCGCGGCATCTCGCGCCGCAGGATCAGCAGGTCGGCGACGAGCCGCGGCCTCAGACTCTCGCGGTAGACCCAGTGATATGAGGTCAGCGCCGAAACGGAGCGCAGGATCGCCGACCACTGGAAATAGTCGAGACCGCCGCCGACCGATTGTCCCTCGGGCAGCAGGATGTGCGACTTCACGTCGAGGATGCGCGCCGTCGAATCGGCACGCTCCAGGTAGACGCCGATGCGGAAGAAATTGAAGGCGTCGTTGCGCAGCATGGTGCGGTAGGCCGAGCCATCGAAGCGCAGCGAGGCCTCCTTGACGAAGGACAGGAACTCGCCGAGGCGCGGGCGCGTCATCGTCGCCCCGTCGAAACGTCGCATCTCGAGCCAGGCGCCGTTGATCGCCTCCCACATCTCGATCGTCAGCGCCGTGCGCACGGCCCGCGCATTGTGGCGGGCGATCTCGAGGCAGTTGCGGATGCTCGAGGGGTTGGCCGGCGAGAAGGCGAGGAAATCGACCACCGTCGCCTGCGTCGCCTCGTCATAGAGGCTGGCGAACAGGTCCTCGGAGCCGGTCGCCGCCACCGCCGATTCCCACTCGTTGGAGCTGCCGCCGTAGCCGGCCGGCAGCGTCGCGAGCCTGAGCGCGGCGTCGAGGATGCGGGCGGTGTTCTCGGCCCGCTCGACGTAGCGGGCGAGCCAGTAGAGCGTGTCGGCGGTGCGGGAGAGCATCGGGGAGGCTTTCTCGGAAGGAAACGGCGCGGCGGCGGACGGGGCGCGGACTGCCCGAGCGCCCTCTCAGTCGACGACCCAAGTGTCCTTGGTGCCGCCGCCCTGGCTCGAATTGACCACCAGCGAGCCCTCCTTGAGGGCGACGCGGGTGAGGCCGCCGGGGACGATGCGGATGCGGTCGGAGCCGGTCAGCACGAACGGCCGGAGGTCGACGTGGCGCGGCGCCACCCCCTCGCCGACGAAGGTCGGGCAGGTCGACAGCGCCAGCGTCGGCTGGGCAATGTAGTTCGTCGGGTTGGCTTTCACCTTGTCGCGGAAGGCGGCAATGGTGGCGGCGTCCGATTTCGGGCCGACCAGCATGCCGTAGCCGCCCGAGCCCGAGACCTCCTTGACGACGAGGTCGGCCATGTTCTCGAGCACATAGGCGAGCGCGTCGGGCTCGCGACAGCGCCAGGTCGGCACGTTCTGCAGGATCGGCTCCTCGCCGAGATAGAAGCGGACGATCTCCGGCATGTAGGTGTAGACGGCCTTGTCGTCGGCGACGCCGGTGCCGACGGCGTTGGCGAGCGCGATGTTGCCGGCCCGGTAGGCGGAGAGCAGGCCGGGCACGCCGAGCACCGAATCGGGACGGAACACCAGCGGATCGAGATAATCGTCGTCGAGGCGGCGGTAGAGCACGTCGACCCGACGCGGCCCCTGCGTCGTGCGCATGTAGACGACGTTCTCGCTGACGAAGAGGTCGCTGCCCTCGACGAGCTCGACGCCGAGCTTGTCGGCAAGGAACGAGTGCTCGTAGTAGGCGCTATTGAAGGGGCCGGGCGTCAGAAGCGCCACCGTCGGAAAGCCGGAGGCGGAGGTCGGCGCGAGCGAACGCAGCGTCGCCAGGAGCTCGTCTGGATAGTTCTCGACTGGCGCGATGCGGTGGGTCTGGCAGAGGTCCGGCAACAGCCGCATCATCACTTCGCGGTTCTCCAGCATGTAGGAGACCCCGGAGGGCGTGCGGGCGTTGTCCTCCAGCACGTAGAAGGTGTCGGCGTCGACGCGGACGATGTCGATGCCGGCGATCGGCACATAGACGCCGTGCGGCACCGCCACGCCGGCCATCTCCGGCCGGTAGTAGGGGTTGCCGTAGACGAGGTCCTCGGGAATGACGCCGGCGCGGACGACCTCTCCCTTGCCGTAGATGTCGCCGAGGAAGGCGTTGAGCGCCTTCACCCGCTGCACGAGGCCGGCCGACAGCCGGTCCCACTCGGCGCGGGTCAGCACCCGCGGCACGATGTCGAACGGGATGATGCGCTCCTCGGCTTCCGCGTCGCCATAGACGGAGAAGGTGATGCCGATGCGGCGGAACAGGAGCTCCGCCTCGTGCTGGCGGGCGCGCAGCTGTTCGACATCGGTCTCGCCGATCCAGGCCTTCACCCGCTCGTAGCCCGACCGGACGTCGGCCCCGGATCCGGTCATTTCGTCGAAGGCGTTCACCGTCATCGTCCGTCCCGTCCCCTGCCCGCGCCGGCGGTGCGCCCGGGGATTTAACCGGGAAAGTGCGGCGCGCCGCAAGCGCCGCGTGCCTTGATCGTGGGCAGACACGGGGTCGCGGGACGAGATGCCGCGAATTTGGGCAACTGCTGAAACGGCCTGCTTTCCGGGCGGTCGGAGAGAGGGCCGCTCAGATCAGCTGCAGGCCCTTCAGCGAGGCATGGCCGTCACGGCCGACGATGATGTGGTCGTGCAGGACGATGCCGAGGGGCTTGGCCACCTCGGCGATGTGGCGCGTCATGTCGATGTCCGCGCGCGACGGCGTCGGGTCGCCCGACGGATGGTTGTGGACGAGGATCAGCGCGGTCGCCGAGAGCTCCAGCGCCCTCTTCACCACCTCGCGCGGATAGACAGGCGTGTGGTCGACGGTGCCGGTCTGTTGCAGTTCGTCGGCGATCAGCGCGTTCTTCTTGTCGAGGAAGAGGATGCGGAACTGCTCGCGCTCGGCGAACGCCATCGCGGCGCGGCAGTACTCGATGACCTGGCTCCACGAGCCGAGCACCTGCTTGCCGCGCACCCGCCCTCGCGTCAGGCGCTGGGCGCCGGCGAGCACCGTCTTGAGGTCGAGCGCCACCGCCGGCCCGACCCCTTCCACCTCGGCGAGATGCGCCTCCGGCGCGCCGAGCACCTCGCCGAACGAGCCGAAGCGGGCGATCAGCCGCTTGGCGACCGGCTTGGTGTCGCGGCGCGGGATGGCGCGAAACAAGATGAGCTCGAGCAGTTCATAGTCGGCGAGCGAATCGGCCCCGGCGCTGCGAAAGCGTGCCCTCAACCGGGCGCGGTGGCCGTCGAGCCCCTCGCCGTCGGCGGCCGCTGCCGCCCTCTGCCCGCGGCGGGCGGGGCGGGCATCTTCGAAACCGTCGCCGTCCGCCATTGCCGCCCGCCCCCCGAGCGCCCGCGCCGATCAGCCGGCGGACTGCGGCCGGTCGAGCCCGGCCGGCGACAGGGTGAAGATCTCGTGGCCGCTCTCGGTCACCCCGACCGTGTGTTCGTATTGCGCCGACAGCGAGCGATCGCGCGTCACCGCCGTCCAGCCGTCGGCGAGGATCTTCACGTGCGGCCGCCCGAGGTTCACCATCGGCTCGACGGTGAAGATCATGCCGGGCCGAAGCTCGATGCCCTCGCCGGCGCGGCCATAGTGCAGGATGTTCGGAGTGTCGTGGAACAGCCGCCCGACGCCGTGGCCGCAGAAGTCGCGCACCACCGAACAGCGCTCCGCCTCCACATAGGTCTGGATGGCCGCGCCGATGTCGCCGGTGGTGGCGCCGGGGCGGATCACCGCGATGCCGCGCATCATCGATTCGTAGGTGACTTCGAGCAGGCGCTCGGCCGCCCGCCTCAGGGTGCCGACGCCGTACATCCGGCTCGAATCGCCGTGCCAGCCATCAAGGATGAAGGTGACGTCGATGTTGACGATGTCGCCGTCGCGCATCGGCTTGTCGTTGGGGATGCCGTGGCAGACGACGTGGTTGATCGAGGTGCATGTCGATTTGCGATAGCCGCGATAGTAGAGCGTCGCCGGCAGCGCGCCGCGCGAGACGCCGAAGTCATAGACGAATGCGTCGATCTCGTCGGTGGTGACGCCCGGCTGCACGAGCGGCGTCAGCGCATCGAGGCACTCGGCGGCGAGCCGGCCGGCGCTGTGCATGCCGACGAACGCATCGCGGCCATAGAGCCGGACGTGCCCGGTGTTCTTGAGCGGCGCCGTCGCCGCATCGACATAAGTGACCATCGGCCTGTTCCTCGTCGCCGCGCCACCGTCCGCGACGTCTCGTTGATCATGGTGTTGATCGTCATATAGCCCCGATCGGCGCCGCGTGCAGCGTCGATCGCAACTGTCGGCGCACTCAGTCGAGGACGGGCACCGCGCGCTCCACCGCGATGCCGTCCGGCGTCACCCGGCAGGCATAGGCGATCACCTCCACGCCGGCCTTGCGGGCAGCCGCGAACCCCCGCGCATAGGCGGGGTCGAGGTCGGCGGCGATGGCGACGCGGTCGCAGTCGCCGCGCTGCACGACGAACGCCATCACCGCACGCCCGCCGCTGGCGACGACCTCGGCCAGTTCGACCAGATGCCTGGCGCCGCGCGCCGTGACGCAGTCGGGAAACTCCGCCAGCCCCGGGCGGCGCATCAGGTGGACGTTCTTGATCTCGACATAGGCCGGCGGCCGGTCCGGGCTTTCCAGCACGATGTCGACCCGGCTCGCCCGTCCGTAGGGGACTTCGCGGCGCAGGCGGTCGTAGCCGGCGAGCTCCGGCACGGTGCCGGCGAGGATGGCGGCGGAAAACAGCCCGTTCGGCCGGTTGGTGTTGATGCCGACGAAGGTACCATCCGCCTCGAGGATCTCGAGCGTCATCGGCAGTTTGCGGGTGCGGCTGTCGGAGACCGACACGAAGGCGCGCGCGCCCGCCGCATCGAGGCCGAGCATCGCACCAGGATTTGGGCAGTGCACGACCTCGACGCGGCCGTCGGGAAAGGCGACGTCGGCGAGGAAGCGCTTGTAGCGGCGGACGAGGCGCCCCTCGAGGAGCGGTGCGGCAAACGCGGTCACGGTGCGAGGCGGCAGGCGAGCGGCCCGGGCACCACGGCGCACGTCGCGAGCGTCGCCGATGTCTCGTCGAGCAGCCGGCCCGTCCAGCCCTGTGGCGTGCGGTCCAGCACGAAGAAGCCGAAATCGTGGATCTCGAGCCCGTCGGCGATGTTGCGCCCGGCCGCCGCCATGCCGGAGAGGTCGCCCGGCACCGGGCGATCGAGGATCGTGCCGCTGTTGCCGACGATGAGCTGTCCCGGCCCGCCATTGGTGAACGTCAGGCTCTCGAACAGATGGATGTGTCCGGAAATCGCCACCTGCAGGGCGCGCGGCAGGCTGTCTCCGGCCGCCGCCGCATAGGTCTGGCTGGAGCCGTAGACGCGGTCGTGGGCGCCGCGGGAGATCCCCCACGCCGGCTTGTGGGTAAGCAGCATCGTCGGCGCCGTCTCGGCGGCGGCACCGATCGCCGCGAGCTCCTGGCGCAGGATCGCCGCCATTGCCGGATCGACGCGCGCGTCGGGCGGGAACGAGGTGTCGAGCACGGCGAAGCTCTGGCCGTCGATCGAGACGGTGTAGGTCGGATCCTTCTGCGGGCACGGCATCGCCGGGTCGAAGACGTCGGGCGACAGATGGCGGCTGTAGCCGACGCCGGCGCGGCTGCAGATCTCGTGGTTGCCACGCACGACGATCATCGGCGCCGCCGCCAGAAGGGATGCGGCCGGCGTGAAGAAGTCCGCCGCCCAGGTGGGGAAGTTGTCGCCGGACGGCGTGCCGGCACAGCCGGGCTGGATGAGCGTCGGGCACGGCCTCTCACGGTAGATGTAGTCGCCGACGTGGATGACGAGGTCGGGCTTCTCCGCCGCCGCGGCGGCCGCCACCGTGGCGAACACCCACTTCGTCGGATCGTCGCAGGCCTGCGCCCAGTTCGGCCCGACCCGACAGCCGGTGTCGCCGACGACGAGGACGCGACCGATCGTCTTGGCCGGCGCCGGCACCGCGACGCCGCCGACCGTGACGCTGGTCGCGTCCGCCGGCAGCGCCAGCGCACAGACGCGCTCCGGGAAACCGTCCGCCGGCGCCGCCCGCTCCGTCATGGTGATCGCGACGCCGTCGACCGTCGCCTCCGGACAGGCCGGGTCCGTCACCACGGCCCGCGCCTCGGCACCGCCACTCGCGACATACTGCGTCCAGCGGGCGAGCACGTCGGCCTGTGCCGACGTCGCGAGGCCGACCAGGAGTGCGGCCGGAACCGCCGGCATCATCCACCGCATGAGACTTCCCCCCATTTTTCGCAGCCGCGCAGCCGGACGGCTTCTCACCGTCATGCCTCTGCGCACGCCCCGCCGGCAAGGGTCAAGTCACCTCCGCCGGCGCGAGGCCGGCGGAGAGTGCAGCCGTCAGGGCACGACGAAGTGGAACACGATGTTGTCGCTCGGCTGAAAGTCGTCACCCGTCCAGCGGTACGTCAGGAACTCAGGCCCGTCGCAGCCCCCGTTCGCCTGACGGGCCGTGACGATCGAGACCCCGCTCGCACCGATGTCGCCGGACGCGACCGCCAGATTGCCGAGATCGAAACCCGGCAGCTCGACACAATAGTCGCCGAGGGACAGGCGACGGACCGTCAGACCGGCGGGGAAGTGGGTTCCGAGCGTCGGGTTGCCACCGTTGCTGTAGACGATGCCGGCGGCGCGCGCCGTACCCGGCAGGCCTTGCGGTCCTTGGGCCCCTTGCGGACCCTCGGCGCCCTGCGGGCCTTGTGGCCCCGCCGGACCTTCGGCGCCTTGCGGCCCCTCCGGCCCCGCTGGTCCTTGCGGACCCGTCGGCCCCACCGGCCCCTCGGCCCCCACCTCGCCGTCGCTGCCGGCGGCGGCGAACACGTCCCAGTCCTTCGAGGACGCGGATGGCTTCTTGTTGAGGTTGGTGCGCAAGGCGCGCCAGGTCGCTCCCTTGTAGCTGACGAGGTCGTCCGGCTGGTACCGGGCGATCTGCGACCACTCCCCGAGCGGATTGAAGCCGGCGGCAAAGCGCTCCCAGAACTCCTCGGTCGAAGGCTTGGTCTGGCCCGGGTCCTTGTTCTGGCTGGCTTTCTTGGCGCGCCAGGTGGATCCGCGGGCGGTGACGAGATCGTCCTTGACGTACCTGGTGGTGGGCGACCACGCACCCTTCGGTGCCACATCCATCGGACGGGCGGGCTGGGCGGCGACGTCTTCCGCCCGCGCCGTCAAGGCGGGGACCAGCCCCGCGCAGCAAGCGAAGACCGACACGGCGAAAGCGAGCCGGCTAAAGTACGATCTGGACATGGAGCGCCTCCGAAATCGACAGCATGAATACGAGACCATCCTAAGGGCGCGACGCACCTCCACTCCAATCGCAGTCGCGTGTTCTGGCACCCCGTTTCCGCCGCCCGGAAATTCCACCGTCCGAGCCTCGAAGGTTCGGGTTTCGACGGCGCGTGGCGCCCGCGGGCTCACCGGACCTGTTGCCACATCGCCGCATCCGGGCGGAACGCTGGGATAATCCGCCGCGCCCGCTTGCGGCCGCAGCGCCCGGCGAGGACACTGCCGCGCTCGCGACTCCCCCCTGCCCGCCAACCGAACGGCTCGCCCCCATGACCTACTGCGTCGGCATCTTCGTCCAGGAAGGTCTGGTGATGATCGCCGACACGCGCACCAACGCCGGCCTCGACAACATCGCCACCTATCGCAAGCTGCACATCTTCGAGAAGCCGGGCGACCGGGTGGTGGCGATCGCCACCTCCGGCAATCTCGCCGTCTCGCAGTCGGTGCTGAGCCTGTTGTCGGAGGGCGTCCGCGACCCGGTCACCGGCGAGATGGAGACGATCTACGACACGCCGTCGATGTTCCGCACGGCGCAGCTCGTCGGCGAGGCGATCCGCGAGGTCTACCGCGTCGACGGCAAGGCGCTCGAGCAGAACGCCTCCGGCTTCGACGTGACGATGCTCGTCGGCGGGCAGATCGCCGGACGACGGCTCAGGCTGTTCATGGTCTACCGCGCCGGCAATTTCATCGAGGCGACCGAGGACACGCCCTATCTGCAGATCGGCGAGCACAAATACGGCAAGCCGATCCTCGACCGCGCCGTCGGCTTCCGCACCAGCCTGCGCGAGGCCCTGAAGCTCGGGCTGATCTCGATGGATTCGACGATCCGCTCGAACCTCTCCGTCGGCCTGCCGATCGACGTCCTGACGATCCGCCGCGACGTCTTCGCCTCGGAACTGCGCCACCGCATCGAGGCGCAGGACGGCTACTTCCAGGACCTGCGCCAACGCTGGTCGGCGGCGTTGCGGGACGCCCACATCGCCATCCCGCCCCCGCCCTACGGCACTGGCGTCAGCTGAGGCGCCCTACCCCGCCTGCGCCTCGACACTCGTCACGGCGAGCATGTTGGCGACGCCGCGGCTGGTGGAGGACGGCAGCAGGATGTGCGCCGGCTTTGCCGTGCCCATCAGGATCGGGCCGACGTGCAGGCCGTCGGCCATTTCCTTGAGCAGCGTCATGGCGATCGAGGCGGCGTCGAGCGTCGGGAAGACGAGCAGGTTCGCCGGCCCGGACAGCCGTCCGTTTGGCATCGCCCGCTCGCGCACCAGCGCCGAGACCGCCGCGTCGCCGTGCATCTCGCCGTCCACCTCGATGTCCGGGCACTCGCCCCACAACAGCCGTGTGGCGCGGCGCATCTTCTCGGCCGAGGCGGTCTTCTGCGAGCCGAAGTTCGAGTGCGACAACAGCGCCACCTTCGGCTCGAAGCCGAAGCGGCGCTGGTGGACGGCGGCAAAGCGCGTCGTCTCGGCGATCTCCTCGGCGGTCGGGTTCTCGCGCACCGCCGTATCGGTGAGGAAGTAGGCGCCCTCGTTGAAGATCAGGAGCGACAGCGTCGACAGTCCGCTCGCGCCGGGCTTCAGGCCGATGATCTGGCGGATGTCGCGCAGGTGCCGGTCGAAGCGGCCGTCGAGGCCGCAGAGCAGCCCGTCCGCCTCGCCGCGCTGCACGGCGAGTGCGGCGATGACGGTGGTGTTGGTGCGCACGATGGCGCGTGCGGCCTCCGGGTTGACGCCCTGGCGGCCGACGCGCTCGAAATAGAGGTCGACATAGTCGCGGTAGCGCGGATCGTCCTCGGGGTTGATCAGCTCGAAGTCGCGCCCCGGCCGCACCGACAGGCCGTAGCGCTTCAGCCGCGTCTCGACGACGGCCGGCCGACCGACCAGGATCGGCTGGGCTATGCCGTCCTCGATCGCCACCTGGGCGGCGCGCAGCACGCGCTCGTCCTCGCCGTCGGCCATGACGATGCGCTTGCGGGCGGCACGCGCCGCCGAAACGATCGGCTTCATGGCGAGGCCGGAGCGGAAGACGAAGCGCTCGAGGCTGTCCTCGTAGGCCTTCCAGTCGGCCGGCGGGCTGACCGCCACGCCGGTTGCCACCGCCGCCTTGGCGACGGCGGGCGCAATGCGCAGGATCAGCCGCGGATCGAACGGCGATGGGATCAGGCTGGTCGGGCCGAAGCCGGCCTGCTCGCCGCCATAGGCGCGCGCGGCGACGTCGGACGGCGGCTCCTTGGCGAGGGCGGCGATCGCCTCGACGGAGGCGATCTTCATCTCCTCGTTGATCGCCGTCGCGCCGACGTCGAGCGCCCCCCGGAAGACATAGGGGAAGCACAGGACGTTGTTGACCTGGTTCGGATAGTCGGAACGGCCGGTGCAGATCATCGCGTCCGGGCGCACGGCGAGTGCCACCTCCGGCAAAATCTCGGGCACCGGGTTGGCGAGTGCCAGCACGAGCGGCTGCGGCGCCATCGCCGCGACCATCTCCGGCTTCAGGACGCCCGGCGCCGAGACGCCGAGGAAGACGTCGGCGCCGCCGATGACGTCGGCGAGGGTGCGGGCCGCGGTCTCCTGGGCGTAGACCGCCTTCCACGGGTCCATCAACTCGGTGCGGCCGACATGGACGACGCCGCCGAGGTCGGTCACCCAGACGTTCTCGCGCTTTGCCCCCATGCGCACCAGCAGGTTGAGGCAGGCGAGACCGGCGGCACCGGCGCCCGAGGCGACGATCTTGATGTCCTCGATGCGCTTGCCCGACAGCTCCATCGCGTTGAGGACGGCGGCGCCGACGATGATCGCGGTGCCGTGCTGGTCGTCGTGGAACACCGGGATCTTCATGCGCTCGCGCAGCGCCGCCTCGATGGCGAAGCAGTCCGGCCCGCGGATGTCTTCGAGATTGATGCCGCCGAAGGTCGGCTCGAGCGCCGCGACCACGTCGACGAAGCGGGCGACGTCGGTCTCGCCCACCTCGATGTCGAAGACGTCGATGCCGGCGAACTTCTTGAAGAGCACCGCCTTGCCCTCCATCACGGGCTTGGAGGCGAGGGCGCCGATGGCGCCGAGGCCGAGCACGGCGGTGCCGTTGGAGACGACGCCGACGAGGTTCTGGCGCGCCGTATAGAGCGCCGCCGTCGCCGGATCGGCAGCGATGGCGCGGCAGGGTGCGGCGACGCCCGGCGAATAGGCGAGCGCCAGGTCGCGCTGGTTGCCGAGCGGCTTGGTCGGCCGGATCTCCAGCTTGCCGGGGCGCGGATGGCGATGGAAGTAGAGCGCCGCCTGGTCGAGGCTCGCGTCGCTCGTGCGCTCATCGTCGCCGCCCGTGCCGTCGCGCTTGGTCCCGTCGCCCATCGATCGCCTCGTTACCCGCTCGCCCCGCCCCGCGCGGCTGTCGCAGAGGGTCTTAGCAACGTGGAGCAGCGGATGCACGCCCCCGGCGCGGCGGTTGCCACGACCAATAGAGCTCTAAGAGAGCGATGGAAAACATCCCGAATAAGCGTCTCATAAGACAACATGAGAAATAGACTGGAATAGACCTGACGTTCGCCCGTCTTTTGCGGGCAGCTTCGCCAATTCAGGGTGGCGTGGCAGGAAGAAATCCGCTTACCTGTACCGACGATGCGCGTCGCCCCGGCGGCCCGGAGACGGGTCCCGTGTGGCAGGTCGAGCGTCGAGTCGACGGAGCGACCCAAACATCCGGGAGGAATTCCATGAAGCCAATCCACGTCGCCGGCGCCGCCATCGCGGTGCTCGTCGCCGGCAGCCTCGCCACCGAGGCCGCCGACATCGCCAAAGGCCGCAAGAAACTCGGCGAGATCGTCCTCGGCGCCCAGGGCGGCAGCGACTTCGCCGTCGAGGGCAAGGAGATCAAGATGGAAGGCGGCAAGTCCTACCGCCTGCTCATCACCTCCAATGGCGGTAAGGAATACAAGTTCATGGCGCCGGAGTTCTTCCGCAACGTGTGGGTGAACCAGATCGTCATCAACAACATCGAGATCCACCCGTATGGCGCGCCGCACGCGCTGGAGTTCGACGTCGCCGGCACGGTCGAGTTCGACTTCGTGCCGATCCGCACCGGCACCTACGAGTGGTACATCGCCGGCCTGCAGGAGCAGGGCATGACCGGCACTTTGATCGTCGAGTGATCTTGATCGTCGAGTGATCTTGATCGCCGAATGATCTGCGTCGTCGCGTCTTCGGATCGTCGAATGTGCCGGATCATCCGGCAACCGCAGATGCTCCGGCCATCGCGGCAGGTCGCGATCCTGTTTCCGGCGTGCGGCCAACGAGCCGGACGCCGTCTCACCTCGGGCAATATCTGAAAAGGGAGGCTGCACACCTATGAAGCACACGATGATCGCCGCGGCGCTGGCCGCACTCGCCCTCACCGCGACGCCGGCCCTCGCCGATGAGGCGGCCGACTGCGCCACCGGCATCCAGTTCATCGAGGCGGAGCTCGCCAAGAACCCCACCGGCAAGGTGCTGGAGAACCTCAACGAGGCGCTCTCCGACGCCAAGCGCGAGCAGGGCGAGCAGGAATTCGACGAGTGCCTCGAGGCCGTCGACGAGGCCCGGGACGCCGTCGGCGCCGGCTGACGCGACGGCCATTCTTCGTCAGCCCTACAAGGCCCGCGGAGCCCCCTCCGCGGGCCTTTCTCTTGTCAGGCCTTTCTCTTGTCAGGCCTTTCTCTTGTCAGGCCTTTCTCTTGTCAGGCCTTTCCCTTGGCCGGCCTTCTCTCTCTTGGCAGCCCCTTCTCTTGCTTGGCAGCCCCTTTTCTGGCCGGGCCTCTGGCTGTCGTCAGGCTTGCGTTCGCCGCTGCAGGTGGCTTGCCGTCGGCCGCGACTCCGGGGATTCTCGCCGCGCCGCCGGGCGACGATCGCCGCAGTGCCGGCGAAGCCAATCTGGAGACGTCTCGATGAAGGCCCCCTCGACCACCGTCATCCGCCTGATCGCCGCCGGTGCGGCGACGCTCGCCCTCGCGACGCCCGCCCTCGCAGCCACCTGCTCCACCGCCGCCCTCAAGGGTGACTGGCTGATGGCACTGACGACGCCCGTAGGACCAGAATACTGCAAGCTCACCTTCAACAAGAGCGGCGAGCTCACCAAGGGTGACTGCTACGAACCCTTCAACAGCAGCGTCGCCTTCACCTTCACCGGCACGATCACCGTCAATAGCGACTGCTCGATCAACAGCCAGCTGACGCAGAAGATCAACGGCGAAAAGTACAAGCTGACGTTCAAGATGACGATGACGTCGGAAAACATGCTGATGAGCGGGCTGGCGCAGCCCAATGACAAGAAGACCAACTTCGCGCTGGTGACGGCGACCTACCAGCCCTAATACCCGTCATCGTGGCGTCCGGCGGCCACGCGCCGCCGGACGAACCGCCCCACTCACCGCGGGCGCACCACCCAGGCGCTCCACCCACGCGCTCTACCAAGGCGCTGCAAGCCGCCCGGTTGGCGAAGCCGGCGCAAGCGGCTACACGGAGGGCTCGGACCGGTTCGACAGTCGGGAGTGACGGCGATGTGCGGCGCGTGCGAGGACGAGGTCTTCCTGACCACCCCCAACCCGCATTGCGTTCTCAAGGGCCTCGCACATACCACCCCGGCCGGAGCGGCGTCCCGGCGACGCTTCACCGCGACGGAAGTCGTCGAGGCAGCACCTTCTTCGACAGTTTTCGCCGCCACTCCCCTGTTGTCGCTCAGCATCGGCCGCACGAAAGCGGCGAGGACCGCGCGCGCCTGACGGCGCCACGGGGCGCGACCGCCCCCACCGCTCAACCCTGCGGCTTCCACACCCCGCTCGCCGCGGTGCGCCACACATAGTCGGCGAAGTCGCGGGGCTCCCGCCCCAGCGCCTGGCGCACGCCGTCCGCCGTTCGGCTGTTGCGGCCGTCGAGCAGGTTGGTGAACAGATAGATGATGAGGTCGACCATCGTCTGGGGCATGCCGGCACGCTGCAGTTCGGCGGCGTAGTCCTGCGGCGACACCGTCTCCAGCCGCAGCGGCTGGCCGGTTGCTGCGGCGATCTCGGCGAAGGCTTCGGCGAACGTCATCGGGCGCGGCCCGGTGAGCTCGTAGATCCGCCCCGAGTGACCCGGCTCCGTGAGCGCGGCGACCGCCACGTCGGCGATGTCGTCGGCGTCGATGAACGGCTCGGGGGCGGCGGCCGCCACCGGCAGCGCCACGTGGCCGGCACGGATCGGCTCGAGATAAAAGTCCTCGCTGAAGTTCTGGAAGAACCAGGCGGCGCTCAGCACCGTCCACTCGGCTCCGGACGCCTTCAGCGCGTCCTCCGCCTCCACCGCTTCCGCCTCCCCGCGCCCCGACAGCAGCACGAGCCGATGCACGCCATGATCACGGGCGGCGGCGAAGAAGGCCGTCACGGTGGCGAGCGCACCGGGGATCGCCACGTCGGGCTGGAAGGTGACGTAGGCCGAACGCGCACCGGCGAGCACCGGCCCCCAGGTCGCCGCATCGTCCCAGTCGAACGGCGGCGAGCCGGTGCGCGAGCCCGCCCGCACCGGCACCCCGGCCGCCTCCAGCCGCTGGCGGACGCGCCGCCCCGTCTTGCCGTTGGCACCGAGCACGAGCACCGGCGCGGTGGCTTGATCGAACGAACGATCGGTCATGGTCATCTCCCTCCTCCAGAATATGAGTAATCCTCACATTTGCGGAAAGTGATAGATGCTCATATTTTTGCTGTCAAGCGGACGCTGAAGGAGATGACGTGGCCCAGGCGGGAACGATCGAGGGGCTGGACGACGGCGCGGTCCAGGGCGTGGCCGAAGGCCCCGCTGCCGGTCCGGCGGCGACGGGCCGCGTGCCGTCGCAGCGGCGGGCGCGCGAGCGGGTGGAGCGGATTCTCGCCGCGGCCTCCGATCTGATCGCCCGCAACGGCGGCGACCAACTCAAGATGAGCGAGGTCGCCACCTCGGCCGGCGTCTCGATTGGCTCGCTCTACCAGTACTTCCCGGACCGCAGCGCACTGATCGCGGCGCTGGCCGCCCGCTACTTCGCCGACTGCCGGCAGTGCATCGCCGAGGCGCTCGCCGGCGTCGACAGCGCCGACGCCCTGCGCGCGGCGTTCTCGGCGCTCTACGACCTCTATTTCGCGATGTTCCAGGCCGAGCCGGTGCTGCGCGACATCCTCGCGGCGACGCAGACCGACCGGACCCTGCAGGCGATGGAGGAGGCCGAGAGCCGCGCCAACGGCCGCCTGCTCGCCGACGTGCTGGCCCGCCTCGACCCCGGTCGCGACGCCCGCGCGCTCGATGACGCCGCCTATCTCGTCTGGCACCTCGGCGAGTGCACCATGCGCCTCGCTGCCCGCCTCCCGTCCGACGAGGGCCGCCGCCTGGTCGACGCCTACAAGCAGTTGGCCCTCGGCACGCTGCTGCCGACGCCCTGACGCGCCCGCATCGTCCCGCCGCGACCGCCGGCGGCGCCTTGCCGATGCTGTGTCTCCGGCTACACACTGCGCGCGCGCCCTGAAGGCCGGGAGCCCCGAATGTGCTTTGCTTGCGACTGGTCGAAGTATCTGACGGTGCCCCGGCGGCCGGCGGCCTCCTCCGGAACGGGCTCGCCCCACCCCCGCGGCACCGACCAGACCGGCCTCGAGGCAGCCGTCGGCGCCGCCCGGCCGTTCGAGGCAGTGGCGATCGACGATCCCGGCGTGTCGCCTCAGCCGTTCCCGTACGAGCAGGAGGGGGCTGACGTCGTCTTCCGCCGCGGCGGCGTCTACACCGTCGATGCCGACCACCCCTGGGCCGAGGCGGTCGCCGTGCGGGACGGCACGATCGTCTACGTCGGCGACGACGACGGCGTGGCGGCATTCATCGGGCCGGCCACCCGCGTCGTCGAGCTTTCCGGACGGATGCTGCTGCCGGGCTTCGTCGAGGGCCACATCCACCCGATCATCGGTGCCACGGCGACGCGCGGCGTCGACCTGCAATACGACACCCCCGCCGAGATGGTCGAGGTTCTGCGCGCCCACGCCCGGCAGATCGGCACGATCGACGTCGTGCGCGGCTTCGGCTGGCGCTACGGCGCCTTCCCGCCGTCCGGCCCGCACCGCGACCTCCTCGACGCGATCTGGCCGGACACGTCGGTGGTGCTGCTGGCGATCGACGGGCACTCCGCCTGGGTGAACACCCGGGCGCTCGAGATCGCCGGCATCACCCGCGACACGCCGGACCCGGTGCCGGGGTTCAGCACCTTCAAGCGCGACGCGGCGGGCGAGGCGACGGGCTATCTCATCGAGGTGCCGGCGCTGCTCGCGGTGCTCACGGCAGCGGCGCCCTTCACCGTCGCAGCGATCGCCGAGGCCCTCGTTGACTGGCTGCCGAAAGCGTCTGCCGCCGGCATCACCAGCGTCTTCGATGCCGGCCTGCAGATCCTTTCAAACGAGGACGGCTTCGCCCTCTACGAGGACCTCGCGCAACGCGGTGCCCTGCCCTTCCGCGTCGTCGGCAGCTATTACCACAACGATGCGGCGATCGACCCGCTGCCCCTCGTCCGCGCCCTCCGGCAACGCTTCGACAGCGCGCTCGTCCGCGCCTCCGTCCTCAAGCTCAACATGGACGGCGTCGATGCCGGCTACACGGCTGCGATGCTCGCGCCCTATTCGGACGATCCGGGGACGAGCGGCCAGACGCTGCTGTCGGCCGACCTCGCCCGCGACATCGTCCGGCGCGCCGACGCCGAGAACATCGACGTCCACGTCCACGCCATCGGCGACCGCGCCACCCGGCTGACCCTCGATGCGATCGAGGCGGCGATCGCCGAAAACCCGCCGCGGGATCGCCGCCACGCCATCGCCCACCTGCAGGGCGTCGACGAGACCGATCTCGCCCGCTTCGCGCCGCTCGGCGTCATTGCCCAGTTCTCCGCCCAGTGGGCCGTGCCCGACCACTATTGGGCGACGGTGACGACGGCGCGCTGGGGCACGGAGCGGGCCGGCCGGACCTACCGCTTCGGCACGCTACTGCGCGCCGGCACCCGCCTGTCGCTCGGCACCGACTGGCCGGCGGCCGCGCATTTCTCGACGTTCCGACCCCTCGATGCGATCGAGATCGCGACCACCCGCCAGGAACTCGGCGGCGACCCCGCGCAGACGCCGCTGCCGCCGGCGGACGAGTGCATCCCGCTCGCCGACGCCATCCACGCCAACACCCTCGGCGCCGCCTACCAGATCCGCCTCGACGGCATCTGCGGCTCGATCGAGGTCGGCAAGCGGGCGGACCTGATCGTGCTCGACCGCGACCTCTTCGCGATCGACGCCAACACGATCCACGAGGCCGAGGTGCTGCTGACGCTGACGGACGGCATCGTCCGCCACGATCGCGGCATCTGACGTCGAGGACGGGCGACGCGGCCGGCCGCAGTCGACCGCCCTTGCCTCGCCCCCGCCCGGTCGCCGTCTCTCAGCTCGCCAGCAGCTCCGCCGTCGCCGCCAGTATCGCGCCACCGCCACCTTCGACGATGGCGCGCAGGCTCGCCGTTTCCGGCAGGTGGGCCTCGGCGAAGTGGCGCGCCACCAGCGCCCGGGCGGCCCGCCCTGCATCGTCTTCGTCGACCAGGGCGGCGGTGACGAGGCCAGCGCCGCCGGCAGCGAGACCGAACAGCTTCAGATACGGCGTCGCCCCGGCGAGTGCGGCCTCGCTGCGGCCGTCGGCGAGCGCGGCGAGCAGCCATTCCGTCGTGGCCGACAGGTCGGCGACGGCCATCGTCAGCCGGCGCGCCGCGTCGCCGAGGTCCGGCCGGTTGGCGCCGCGGGCGCGCTCGGCCACCGCCGCGAGCTCGGCGAGATAGCCGCGCACTGCCGCGCCGCCCGACTGCGGCAGCTTGCGGACGACGAGGTCGATCGCCTGGATGCCGTTG